>JAESGY010000042.1_pt1 | contig 132079 bp, 125 predicted proteins | sample 9269841 | NCBI WGS metagenome assembly JAESGY01 (sample SAMN17022865, study PRJNA683097) | algae metagenome | isolation source: Spirirestis rafaelensis WJT71-NPBG6 and co-occurring heterotrophs from... | place: USA: Pinto Wells, Joshua Tree National Park, Colorado Desert, CA | collected...
CCATGCCAGGCGGCTCAAGACCCTACGGGGCCTCACCCCCTACGAGTACATCTGCAAAACCTGGACCGAGCAGCCGCATCGGTTCATCACTGACCCGACACACCACACCTTGGGACCAAACATCTAGGATTATGCTGAGTGCAGGTTCAGGCGACGGCCCGAGCACTCTGCTGAGGATTTTGAATGTCGGCCATGAAAGCCTCCAGGGCCTCGCGGGGCATGGGCTTGGCGATCAGATACCCCTGAGCCTGCGAGGCTCCGGCCACGCGCAGGGCGTTGAGCTGCTCCTGCGTCTCGACGCCTTCGGCCGTCGTGCTCATCTTCAGGTCGTTTGCAAGACCGATCGTGGCCTTGATGATCGCGCGGCTGCCTGCCGACTCGATCATGCCGCGGACGAAGGACTGGTCGATCTTGATCTTGTCGAACGGAAAGCTTCTGAGATAGCTCATCGAGGCATATCCGGTGCCGAAATCGTCGAGGGAAATTCCCACGCCGAGCGTCTTGAGCCGCCGGAGCGCCGCGGTTGCTTCCTCGGTGAGCTTGACGGATTCCGTGATCTCCAGCACGAGGCGATGGGCCGGCAGGCCGGAGAGTTTCAGGGCTTTCGTGACGCTGGCAAAAACATCCCGGCGCTTGAACTGAACCGGCGAAAGATTGACCGCGATCTTCGTCAGGGGGGCCCAGGTCATGGCCGTCGCGCAGGCTTCTTCCAGGATCCAGTCGCCGATGGGCGCGATGAGACCTGACTCCTCGGCGGTCGGGATGAACTGCAGGGGCGGAATCATTCCCTTCGTGGCGTGCTTCCAGCGCACCAGCGCCTCGCAGCCCCACATCCGGTTCGTCGCGAGATCGAGGATCGGCTGGTAGAACAGCTCGAATTCCCGGTTGTCGAGGGCGCTCTTGAGGGCTCCCTCGATGGCGCGGCGTTCTGCGCGGGAATCCTGGATGTTCGGGTCGTAGAACCGATAGCTGCCGGCGGAGTCGGACTTTGCCGCGAAGAGCGCGATGTCGGCCGCGCGCATGAGCTCGGTCGAGGTCTTGCCGTCGGAGGAGGCGATCGCGATGCCGGCGGACAAACCCACGTCGATTTCCGTTTTGCCCACCGTGCAGGGCGTCTTCATGGCAGCCTGCACGGCCGCGACGAAATCCACGACCTGCTGACGGTCCCTGACAGGCCTTTGGATGATGGCGAACTCGTCGCCGCCGATGCGGGCGATGAAGTCGCTCTTGCGGAGACGTTCGCGCAGGCGCCGCGCCACGATCTGAATGATCTCGTCGCCCGCGCCATGGCCGTGATTGTCGTTGATGTCCTTGAAGCGGTTGAGATCGAGAAGATGCAGCGCGAAGTCCGTGCCAGCGCGCTGGGATGCGAGGTATGTACGCTTCAGTTCCTCAATGAAGAACGGCCTGTTGGGAAGCCTGGTCAGCACGTCGTGGCGCGACAGGTAGCTCTCGCTTGCGGCCCTGAGGATTCCGGTTTTCACATGCCTCAAACCGATGAGGCTCGCCGTGTCCACCGCTACGCCCATGAGATAGGCGATGAACCCGATCATGCGGGCTTCGAGGCGCTGTCCGGCCATGAGCTCCGCCACGGTCCGGCTGACGGCGATGCCGGCCGAATGGTTGGCCAGCGGATGCAGCGCGAACAGCCGCTCCTGCCTGTCAATCCAGCTCACGTCGCGGATAAGCGTTGGGCTGTTCTTCGCGATCATCCGCTGCAGCGGCGTGTCGGGTTTCCAGATCTTTCGGCCCAGCGCCCGCTCTGAATGCGGGCTGTGCGCCAGAACGACACCGTCGCGCCGGTAGAGCGTGATAGCCGACGACGGCTTGCGGAGATGCTCCTTGTAGAGCGCCTCGAAATGCGTGAGGTCGATGGTGGAGACGACGATGCCGAGGAGGTTGCCTTCGGTGTCGTTGATCCTGCGCGCGAGCGACAGAACCTTCTTGCCCGTCGCCCGGATCCGCATCGGCTCGCTCAAGTACGAGGTGAGCGATGGATCCGTCGTGAGGGTCTGGTAATAGGATGCGCCCGTCAGGTAGATGGGATCGGACATCGGGCGCGGGTTCGAGGTGCCGACGAGCCTGCCCCGGGCGTTGACGAGGTCGATGCGCACGATCTGGGGCAGGGTGCAGGAAGCGCCGACCAGGACGAGCTTCGTGGCCTGCGATGCGGCAAAGCCGTCGAACTCTCCCACCCGGAGACTCGCCTGCGGAATGCGGCTGACGAGATCGCGCAGAACGCTATCGATGGATTGGAAGATGCCGTCCGTCCGCTCCTGAAGGGTCAGCGCGAGGTTCGCCAGATCGCCTTCGGCGCGCGCGAGATCGTCGGTGTGTCCTCGCACCAGGAGGAGCACGGCGCCAACGATGACGGCAGCCGCGAGAACGACGCTGAGGACGATGATCAGGGAGGCGGGCACAATGGACTTCGACTAGGCCTGAGAGCGACGATCTGCGCCACCATCCGCCCTCAGGTGTAGTTATTCCGTTAACTTCTGCCGGAATGCCGCCTGCATAGAGAAAAAAATCAAAGCCTGCTCCTCGGCATCACGTGGAACGCGGCGGGAATGGACTGCAAGAGGCTCGTCACCTCTCCTTCGGGTGAAGGACGCGCCCAACCGCGGCGCCGAGCTCGCTGACCGTGAAGGGCTTGCGCAGAACCGGACCCGATCCGTCGGGCACACCCTCGGCATACCCGCTGATCAGAAGGCTTCTTAAAGTCGGTGTGATCCGGCGCAGCTGCGCGATCATCTCGCCACCTGTCATGCCGGGCATGGCATAGTCGACGAGGATGAGATCGAACGGCTTGTCGGCGGATTCCAGACGGTCGAGACCGGAGCGGGCGCTGTCGCCTTCCACGACGTCGTATCCCAGCTCCGCCAGCATGGCGGCCGTTGCCATCCGGACCTGGGCATCGTCGTCGATGACCAGAACGCGGGCTTTGCCTGTGGGCATTGCCGGCTCCGGCGATTCCTGCGCAGCCTTCTGCAACGCGCCAGCGGCGGCTTTCGGCAGGTACAGGTCGACCGTCGTGCCCTGGCCCGGTTCGCTGCTGATGTGCATGTCGCCGCCGATCTGCTTGATCATGCCGTAGACCTGCGCCAGGCCGAGACCGGTTCCCTGTCCCGGCCCCTTGGTGGTGAAGAACGGCTCGGTCGCCCGCATCAGAACCTCCGCGCTCATGCCGTGGCCCGTATCCTGGACCCGGATGCGCACGGCATCCGTGCTCAGGGTCAGCATCCTGGGCCGCTGCGGATCGTCCGCCGCGATGTTCTCCGTCTGGAGAACCACCTGGCCGCCGTCCGGCATGGCATCGCGCGCGTTCACCGCGAGATTGAGCACGGCAAGCTCGATCTGGTTGGGATCGGCCATGGCCGGCCACAGGTCCTTCCCGAGCAGCGTGTTGACGCCGATGCGGCCGCCCAGGGTGCGGTGCATGAGATCCGCCATGTTGGACAGAACCCCGTTCACATCGGTGGGACGCACCTCGAGACGCTGCTTGCGGGAGAAGGCCAGAAGCTGCTCGGTGAGCCGCGCCCCGCGCTGGGCGGCCTGCATGGCATTGCGCAGGAGACGCAGGGCCCGTTCGTCGCCGGCAAGGCGTCTTTCCATCAGATCCAAGGAGCCGATGACGGCTGCCAGCAGGTTGTTGAAGTCGTGTGCCACACCGCCGGTCAGATGCCCGATGGCATCCATCTTGCGGGCCTGGGCCGCCTGCTCGTCGGCCTCGCGCCGCAGACGCGCAAGCTCCAGATTCGTGCGCACCCGCGCCTGCAGTTCGCGCGCCGCGAACGGCTTGACCAGGTAGTCGTCGGCGCCGGCCTCAAGCCCCTCGACGCTGGCCTCTTCCCCGGCCCGGGCGGACAGCATGATGATCGGCAGGGTGCGCAGCCTGGGCTCGTCCCGCACCTGCCGAACGAGCTGGAACCCGTCCATGACTGGCATCATCACGTCGGCGACGAGCAGATCGGCCCCGTTCGCGAGAAGCTCGTCAAAGGCCGCGGCGCCGTCCGGCACGGCCACCACGTCGTGCGTCCCGTCGAGAAGCCGTGTGATGTAGGCCCTCATGTCGGCATTGTCGTCGGCAACCAGCACGCGCGCCTTCGTGGTGCTTGGGTTGCCGGCGCTGCGCTGCGGCAGCCGGACCACGTTGGCCGGCAAGGCGGCAGGGGTGTCCGGAAGCCAGCGAAGGGCTTCCTCCACGAAAGCATCGGCGCCGATCCGCGTGGAGGCCGGCTCGCCTGCGGCGTCGACCTGTTCGGGCGGAAGATGCGCGTGTCCCTGCGGGATCGTGACCGTGAAGGTCGTGCCCTGGCCGATTGTGCTTTCGACGCCGACCGTTCCTCCGTGCAGCGTCACGAGCTCGCGCACGAGCGCCAGGCCGATCCCGGAGCCCTCGTGGGTGCGGCTTCTGGCGCCGTCCACCCGCTGGAAGCGGTCGAAGATGCGCTCCTGGCTGTCCGGTGGAATGCCCACGCCGGTGTCGCTGACGGACAGCCTGATCGATCCATCGACCTCCGCCAGCCGCACGGAGATCTGCCCCTCGAAGGTGTATTTGAGGGCATTGGAGAGCAGGTTGAGAACAGCCTTCTCCCACATGTCATGGTCCACATAGGCCGGCATTGACAGGGGCGGGCACTCGACCTTGAACGCCAGTCCGGCCCGCTCGACGGCGGACCGGAAGGTGCTCGCCAGGTCGGCTGTCAGGCGGGACAGGTCCGTGGCACGGAAGGAGGCCTGGATCCGGCCCGCCTCGGCCCGCGAGAAATCGAGCAGGGTGTTCACCAGCCGGAGCAGGCGCAGGGCGTTGCGGTGAACGACCTGGATTTCGGCGCGAGCGTCCCCGGACAGACCGGCCTGCTGCAGAAGATCCTCCAGCGGCCCGAGCATCAGGGTGAGCGGCGTGCGGAACTCGTGGCTGACATTGGAGAAGAACCGGGTCTTGGCCCGGTCGAGCTCCGCCAGCGCATCGGCGCGGCGCCGCTCCTCCTCGTGCGCTCTGGCGTTGCGGACCAGGGTGGAGACCTGCCCGCTCAGGAGGCTGAAGAACGAGCGGTAGCCCTCGTCGAGGGCACGGCTGGGACTGACGCCGGCAATCAGCACGCCGAACTCCTCGCCGCCTCCGCCTGAGATCGGCATGGCCAGCGCGGTGGTGACAGAATCGGCCCAGAGCCCTCCCGTGATCGATATCTTGGGCTCGACCTGGCATTCGACCGTGCGGCCCGTGAGGACCTGTGCCACGGGCCATGGCTCCATGGCATCGGCCGGAAGGATCGTCGGGGCGGGATTGCGGTCGTCCAGGCCGGCGGAGCCCAGGAGGGACAGGGTCCCATCGTCGCCGCGCAGATAGATCAGGGCGAACGGCACGTCGAGGAAGCCGCGCGAGAGCGCCGCCGCAATGTCCTGGGAGGTCGCCTCCAGGTTGCGGATGTCCGCCGCCTCCGTGCCTACGTCTCGCAGCAGGGTCAGGCGGCGCTCGCCCACCACCTGGGCGGTCACCTCGCTGCACACGGCCAGCATGCCGACGATGCGGCCCTCGTCATCCTCAGCCGGGGCATGGGAGACGCTGAAATAAGCCTCTTCGCGATAGCCGGCCCGTTCCATGAGCAGGGGCAGGGCGGGTGTCCAGTTCGCGGTGCCTGTTGCCATGACCCGCTCGATCATCGGCCCGAGGGTCTCCCAGCTCGCCGCCAGGGTGATGCGGATGTCGTTGCCGAGCGCCGCCGGATGCCCGGCGCCGATGAGCTTCGAATAGGCATCGTTGTAGATCTGGGTGAATTCAGGGCCCCAGGTCAGGATCATGGGGTACTGCGACGACAGCAGGGTGCGCACGGTCGAGCGCAGGCTCTGCGGCCAGCCCGAGACCGGGCCGAGCGGCGTGCGCGACCAGTCGAGCGCCCGGGCCAGGGCACGAACCTCGCCAGGCCCCTGGAAAAGGGTCGAGGCGGCCTGATCGGAGGTGGTGCTCATTCAAGCCCGGCTGTCATGTGAGATGGTGCGCAACCGAACACCTGAAGGGGAGGTCAGGCTTCTCGTCGCGGAGTGTGCAGTCCTTCGGCCGTTCCTGGCAGGCAGCCTGCCAGGAACGGCCGACAGCACAACACATATCGCTGCGGTTGGGGGTGTCAAATGCGCTGCTTTGCAGCAGCAGCCCCAGCGGGGGCATGCCCGCGTTTCCCTTTGACGATACTGCCTTAGAGGCGACGGGTAAGGCGCTGGCCGATCCAGTCCTGGGCTGCGTCCAGATCGCCAAAGGTCGGGTTGTTGACCCCGTCCAGGGGACCGAAGCCTGCCTCCAGGAACCATTGTCCGGGAGCCACCTCGTTGTCATCCGAGAGATGAGTCAGAACCGCCAGGAGCCGGCGATTCTCGTCGAAGACCAGCATTCCCTCTTCGTCGATGCCATTGGCGACACGCACGGGTTGCAGGGCGAGGGTCATGCGGCTGCCTGTTCATCCTCCAGATGCAGGTAGGTCGGGTCGAATTCGCCTGCCTGCTTTAACCTCTCCCAATCGGGAATGTTCAGACGGTCGCCGCTCAGTTCGATCAGGCCGTCAGCCCGCAACTGCTGGACAACGCGGTTCACATGGACATTCGTGACGCCGAGCGCGTCGGCGAACTCGCCCTGGGTGATCGGCAGGTCGCAGGAGTAATCCTTGGTCAGGCCGACGGCCCTGAGGCGCACCAGCAGCTCGCAGAACACATGGGCCATGCGCGAGTAGGTTTCGCGGCGTCCGACATTGAGCACCCACTCGCGGAAGATGGCCGCATCGATCAGGGTCTCGCGCCAGAACGCCACCCCGATGCGGGGATGGCGATTGAAGATGTCGCGCAGGGCCTCGTGAGCAATGAACCCGACACTGCACGGGCTGATGGTGCTGATGCTGTTGTCGAGAACCTTCAGGTGCAGGCTCTGGAGATCGGGGATATCGCCCGGCAGGTTGAAGGAAACGATCTGGCGCTTGCCGTCGCCCGTGACCTTGTAGGTGCAGGCAAAGCCGCTCAGGATCAGGCAGGAACGGGACGGGCGGTCGCCCTCGCGCACGATGTCCTGGTCGGCCTTGATGGCCGCGATCTGCATCGGCAAGGTTTCGAGCGCCTGCCGCTCGTTGTCGGTGAGGGTGAAGATGCTCTCCAGCTTGCGGATGAGCGGATAATCATGGTGATGAGAGGTTGCGGCCAAGATTGTGCTCCCTGACGGGCAGGCGGGAGCACATTTTATCTCTCAGCCATCAACGCCTGAAATCGGTTGCTGACGATGGAGTGACTATCGCATGGATGTGAATCTCTGTCATCGCTTTATGTTGGCTTTGAAATCTAACTCTCCCGAGCCAAGTTGAAGCGTGTCATGATCTTCGCGTCCGTTGTCGGCGCGCTCGGCCGGCTGGCCTTTCGGATCCGCCTTGAAGCCTCAATGGGATTGCTGCGTGAACGGGATGGCTTCCAGGAAGGGGAGTTCGAGGACGACCTCGTCCATGTCGTCCTTCACCTCGATATGCGCCGTGGCCCAGTTGATCGGCTGCTCGAACTCGGTGCTCATCAGGTTCCGCGCCATGGCCTGCGCCACCTCCCAGGCCTGATCCGCGTCGCGCAGATCCTGTCCGTCGGGATCGGCGAGCGCATCGCCACCGATATGCACGTTGAAGAAGTAGCGCGGCATGGATGTCCCTGAAGCTTGAGTGGTGAGAGGCCAATTGGGCTGGATGCGTTCGGTTCCGGACGGCATCCGAAATAGCCAGCCAGCGCGCAGCATCAAGCGGATGTTGCGCATGCGGCCGAGTCATTGGCTTCATGGCGGGCTATTGTTGGCAACAGTCAGCCGTGACGACCACAGGGGCCGGAGAAGCGGCTCGGCCACAACCCCGCCGATTACGGCGAAGGCCATCAGGATGAGGCCGAGGCGGCCATAAAGCACAACGCGATCCCTGCGGGTCATGAAGCCCTCGCAATCGTCCGGCTGAAATCAAATCAAGCGGATCCTTGTTGGCGATTGTGGCGATAATACTGCTCAGATTTGTCCAGTGTGATTAAACCAAGGCTTAACCATGTAACAACGAACCCACTCGCTTTCGCCCTCTGCATCAGGCGCCGAGGGGAACGGAGGCTGGTCCGAGCGGTTGGATAAGCTCACGGGGCGGCTGGGGAGCAGGTCCTTTGGGTTTTCATTCACGTCAATGCCATTGCTCACATCAAATTTGTCGTCCCGGCATGTTGCCGGGCACCTCAGTGTCCTCACCGAAAAAGTCGACGAGATCGCACAGCGTGCCGGTGTATCCGCCGTCGCGCGGCTGGATCTTGAAACCACCCTGGCCGCCCTGCCGTGGCCGAGCCGGCGGCGCCTCGGCCTGGTCCTTCAGAGTGCCCGCGCCGGCACGAGCGACAAAGCCTTAGGGGAGGCCGTGGCTGTGATGCTTGCCCTGGCAGCCGATGTCTGGGCCCGCACGCCTCCGCCGGAGGAGGGCGGCAACAGGCCCCATGCGTGAGACCGCGCTGCTTACGAGATTCTTGAGTATGCGTCCCGTCCGGCGTCCCAGACCACGATCCGCTCGTTACCCTCTTCCATCATGACGCCCGCGGCCTTGCCGAGGCGGGCCGACGCTTCGGCCACAACGACCGCCGCTTCGATGGCCTTTGGCCGCTCATCGAAACGGGCAAGGGTCTCTCTCGCGAGGTGAAGGCTCCAGCCCTCCCCGGACGGGCGGATGATGTAGAGATCCTGCTCGCTCATGATGGCACTCCTGGATCCTTCCGTGACCGTTAACGAGGAATAACGGAGGGCCGGCGTGTTTATTCCCTTCGAGCCTCCCATCATCTCGTTCTATGGCCAAAGACCCGGTCCCCGCTACATTATCCGGATCGGATCCCGATCCTCTGATCTCGGAAGGCATGGGGTTTGAGACGGACATGCGCCGGCTCAAGCCGTGGATGGTTGATGCGCTGCTACTTTCATCTGTTGAACGGTCAAGAGATCATCGCGGACGATACAGGTGTCGAGATCCTCGATCTTGAAAAGGCGCACGAGCTCGCCCTTCAGGCCATCGCGGATATCCGCGCCGAGGCGGTCCAGTATAGCGAGTCGTGGCAGGGCTGCCGGCTCGACGTGGTCGATCCATCCGGCCATATCCTTATGTCCATCCCGCTGGACCCGATCCTGCACTGATCCAGCCTGGAGGCTGGCCTTCGAAGGTCTAGGCAACAGGGGCATCGACCGTGCAGACGACTCCCGTCGGAGCGAACGCAATCTCCACCTGGCCATCCAGATCATTGGCCAGGCTGCGCTCGATGAGGCGGGATCCGAATCCTCGCCGGCGCGGGGGAATGACAGGCGGCCCACCGGCCTCCGTCCAGCGCAGGGTCAGACGGGGCGGCGCGGTTCCGTTCGTCACGTTCCATGACACCTCGATGGTGCCTGTCTTGTTCGCCAGGGCGCCGTATTTCACCGCGTTGGTTGCCAGCTCATGCATCGCCATGGCCAGCGCGAGGGACATGCGCGGCGTCACGCGCACATGCGGACCCGTGATGCAGAGGCGCTTCTCACCCGAGATCTGATAAGGCTCGAGAGCCTTCTCGATGACTTCGAACAGGTCGGCTCCGTCCCAGCTCTCGCGGGTGAGCACGTCGTGCGCCCGGGAGAGGGCGAGAAGCCGCCTCTCCAGCGCATCGCGCGCATCCTCCTTCGTGTCCGCCGTGCGCAAGGTCTGGGCCGAGATGGATTGCACCGTCGCCAGCGTGTTCTTCACCCGGTGGTTCAGCTCGTCGATGAGCAGGCGCTGATGTTCGGCCGCGCGCTTCTCCTTGTCGAGACCGGCCCTCAGGCGCTCTTCGCCCTGATGCAGGTCTTCGAGCCGTGCGCGGGCCTCGTATTGCCTGCGCCGTCCGCGCAGGGCCGATCGCGCGACGCTTACCAGCGTGCCCGGGTGAAAGGGGCGCTCCAGGAACACGACGTTGCCGAGAACCTCGGAGAGACGTGCCAGGGCCGGATTGCGCTCGATTCCTCCGCCGCGAAGGGTCAGGAGAATAAAGGCAAAATCCGACCAAGGAGGCTGATCCGACAACCAGCGGGAGAGATCCTTCAGATCCGCGGTGCGCAACGCCTCGTCGGTCACGATCGCAAAGCCCGCGCCTTGCGCGATCTCGCGCACGAGCGCCGGCATGTCTGCGCAGACTTCCGACACGATCCCGACACCGCGCAGAATGTCGGCCGCGATCGCCGCGTCCCGTCCACGGGGCGCCAGGATGATCGCGCGTTCCGAAATCGAGTGAAGAATGTCGTTCATGCTCAGCGATCTTTGAGCAGCCGCTCGCGGTCGCCGTCGGTGAAGACCGGCGTTCCGCGCAGGATGCCTTGGAAGCCCTCCAGGGGCTCGCCGAGGGCGATGCCCCTGTTGGTGATACGCATCTCGCGGATGGCGTTCTCGTGCGAACCGAAGCGCTTCTTGATGATCGAGATCGCCCGGCGGACCTGGCCGAACGCCTCGAAGTAGCGCAGCAGGATCACGGTATCGGCGAGATACGTGACATCGACCGGAGACTTCATGTCGCCTATGAGCCCGTGCTGCGCCACCGTCAGGAATGTCGAGACACCCTGCCGGTTCAGGTATTGCAGCAGCTCATGGATGTGTAGGGTCAGAAAATCCTCTTCCGGCATGGCGGCCTGGTAGCCGTTGAGGCCGTCGATCACCACCGTCTTTACTCCATGGCGATGGATCTTGGTGCGCACCCGGTCGGTGAATTCGCCCGGTGAGAGCTCGGCGGCATCGACCTGCTCGATGAACAGGTTGCCGGCGCCGCACAGCGCATCGAGATCGATGCCGATCAGCTTGCACCGGTCGATCAGGAGGCCGAGCTCCTCGTCGAAGATGAACAGGGCTGCCTTCTCGCCGCGTGTGGCTGCCGAGACGGCGAACTGCACCGTCAGAAGCGACTTGCCCGTGCCGGCCGGTCCCATCACCAGGGTGCTCGATCCCTGCTCGATGCCGCCGCCGAGAAGCGCATCAAGCTCGCCGATCCCGCTCGTGAGCACATTGCGGGCAAAGCGCGTCTTGTGCTCACCGGAGACGAGACGCGGAAACACCTGAACGCCTCCTCTGTCGATGATGTAGTCGTGGAACCCTCCCCGGAACGCTTGGCCGCGATATTTGATCACCCGCAGGCGGCGGCGCTCGGCCCCGTAGCTGGGCGTCAGCCCCTCCACGCGGATCACCCCATGGGCCAGGCTGTGAACGGTCTTGTCGTTGGTGTCCGTGGTCAGGTCGTCGAGGAGGAGAACCGTGGCGCCCTGGCGCGCGAAATAGTGCTTCATGGCCAGGATCTGGCGGCGGTAGCGCAGAGAGCTTTGCGCCAGAAGGCGGATCTCCGACAGGCTGTCGATCACGATGCGGACCGGCTTCGTCCGGTCGATCGCCTCGAACACCGCCTTGGTGGTCTCGCCGAGTTCGAGATCGGACGAGTAGAGCAGGCTCTGCTGGTGCTCGTCGTCGAGCAGGCTTTCCGGCGGCACGAGCTCGTACACATGCACGCTGTCGCCGAGGGGCCAGCCATGGGATGCCGCGCCGTCGCGCAGTTCGGCCTCGGTCTCCGACATGGTGATGTAGAGCCCGGTCTCACCGGCCCTGGCACCGTCGAGCAGGAACTGGAGCGCAATGGTGGTCTTGCCGGTGCCGGGGCTGCCCTCCAGCAGATAGACGTGGCCGGGCGACAGGCCGCCGACGAGAATATCGTCGAGGCCCTCGACCCCGGTCCGGGCTTTGCGAGGAGGTTGCGACTTAGCGGTCATGATGAAGTCCGATATCGGCCTGCAGGGCGGCCGGAAGCGTGTGGGTCGGGATCAACCCGAGAATTCCTGTAAGCGCCTGCTCCGCGTGCCAGAGATCGTGCTGCTGCTGCCGCTCGAGCCAGAACCGGGGCGTGGTGCCCGAAAGGCGGGCGAGGCGGGTAGCCATGTCCGGGCTGACCGCCGCTTTGCCGGCCAGAATCCGGTGGAGCGTCTGGCGGGCGATGCGAAGCTCGCGGGCGGCTTGGCTGACGGACAGGCCGAGGCCGGGCAGAACCCGGTCGCGCAGGATCCATCCCGGGTGGGGCGGAGCCGCCGGGAGAGCGTCTCTGGAGCGGGGCATGGTCCTGCCTTTGTGATGCCGACTGTAGCGTTATGGGTGACAGGTGGCGAAAGGCAAGGACCTTGGCTGGTCTCGTTCTCTTGTCCATTGGCGCCCGGCCAAGTCTGAGCACATCCTGAACTTGTGGCGGGAATATTCCAGTCGCTTCCTCAGAGGCTGGCTCATCAAGGACCGGCAGCCCTCCTCCCGGCATCACCGGCCTTGTGCCGGTGATCTCGACGGTTTGAAGCGCCGTGCTTTTCAGCATCGAGATGGCCGTGACTGATCCCCGGATCAAGTCCGGGGACGGCCATGACGGAAGCTGAGGTGTGTTCCTCTTTTATGAGGCAGACTTTCAGGGTGTCTGCATGAACAGCGCGGCCTTGACCAGACGGTCGGGGCCGAGATCCTCCTGGGCATCGAGGGCCAGGAGTTCCGCCAGGCGGGTGCGGGCGCGGTTGATGCGGCTCTTGATCGTGCCGAGATTGGTGCCGCAAATCTGCGCCGCCTCCTCGTACGACACGCCCTCGGCCCCCACCAGCAGCAGCGCCTCGCGCTGCTCGACGCTGAGCTTGGCAAGAGCCACCTGCATGTCCGAGAAATCCAGGCGCGCGCCCTGCTCCGGCATAACCGCGAGCTTGCCGGCGAGCGCCCCCTCCGGATCGTCCACCTCCCGGCGGCTGCGGCGCATGTCCGTGTAGAACTGGTTGCGCAGGATGGTGAAGAGCCAAGCCTGCATGCTCGTGCCCGGCTGGAACTTGTCGAGGTTCTCGAGCCCGCGCAGAAGCGCCGCCTGCACGAGATCATCGGCATAGGTGACGTTGCCGGTGAGCGAGATGGCGAAGGCGCGCAGATGCGGGATGGCTGCGAGCATCGCCTGGCGAACGGGATCTTCACTCGCCATCTTGACCGCCCTGTTTCCCGTCCAGTTGCGCGAGGAGCTGAACGAAGCGGTCGGGCACCGGCTCGCTCATCAATTGGGCGTAGTAGGCCTGGAGCTGCTCGCCCAGGAAGTTGGCCACATGGGGCGGCAGGCTTGGCTCCGGACCGGGATCGCCCGTGGGGTTGAGAAGGCTCTCAAGGGAATCCGCTTCGTCCAGACCGGTGCCGTTGTTGAGTTTGTTTGTGGACACGCCCGCTTCTCCAGACACAGCCATGATGCCCTGCGCGCCGGGTGCGTGCGGGACACCCCCGGCTTATCCGACCCGAGGAGGGCTGCCATTAACCTAAGCTAACCCGATCCCTAGAGGCTAGCTCATAAAGAGGAACACACCTCAGCTTCCGTCATGGCCGGCCTTGTGCCGGCCATCCCGATGCCGACAAGCACGGCGCTTCAGGCCATCGAGATCACCGGCACAAGGCCGGTGATGACGTAAAGGAGAGCGATCGGTTCTTTGTGAGCCAGCCTCTGAGGCTGCCCGAAATGACTCCTACTTGCCGGCAGCCTTGCGCAGGGCCGCATTGATGCGGTCCTGCCATCCCGGACCATCCTGCTGGAAGAATTCGAGCACGTCCTGGTCGATTCGCAGGGTGATGCTCTCCTTCACCCCCGGAATCGAGGGAGCCGGCGCGGGCCCCTCGATGGGCTTGGTTGTCGCCTTCTTGAAGGCAGCTTCGGCCGCCTTGAAGGGATCGGTCGGTCTGCGTCCTCCCGGTGGTCTCGACATGTTCGTCTCCGTTGATCGATGCGTCCACGATAGGCGAGATCGCAGGCTTGCGCCAAATCGGGCGGCCGCTGCCGTTTCAACGAAGTCGGGCAGCCAGGTCGAGCGCCACAGGAACGAGACCTGATCATCTCTGTTGACCTCCATGTCCCAAGTGGAGGTCGAGATCGGCTATGACGACGATCAAACGCTTATCGGCTGTTCTTGCAGGCTGCCTTCTCGCCGGCAGCCTCGCCACGGGTGTTTCCGCGCAGCCCAGGATGGATCGCGACTGGGATAACGGCCGCGACTGGCAGGACCGCGACCGCGGCTGGGAGCGCGATAGAGACTGGCGTGACCGGGATCGTGATTGGGATCGCGGCCGCCGATGGCGCGGCGATCGCGACTGCTACTACGAGACCCGGCGCGAGCGGAACCGCTTCGGCGAGCTGATCGTCAGGCGGTACCGCGTTTGCGAGGAGTAACTTTTGAGGCCGGTGATGGCCCATGCACCACCGGCCTCCATGATTCACTGCGAGGTCGCAGGAGGCGTCGGCGCGCTCGTTGCCGCGCGAGGCTGCGACTGCACCCGGTCGAACATCCTCAGCGCCGCATCGACACAGGCCTGCGTCGATTCCCGGTCGCTGCAGACCACGCGAAGCTGCGTGTCGCCGCTGCGCACGAAGAAATGCGCGTTGCCGCCGCGATGGTCGTCGTCATCGTGGTCACGCATGGCGCGCCGGCGACGGTCGCCCCGGTCGTCATCGCGATCCCTGTCGCCATCCCATCGGTCGCGGCTGTCATACCATCGCCCGGAGCGGTCATCGTCGTCATCCCGCGATGGGCTCTGGCTCCAGGCCGAGGTTCCGATCAGGGCCAGTCCCGCTGCTAGCATGAGGGCTTTCCGCATATGGGCCTCCATCAGGCGACGCCTTTGAGGGAATGCGCGCAAACATTCGGTCGGAGCGGCGTCTTGGATCGTGAAAAGGGGCGCCTGGGTGAACCGGGGGGCAGGGCGTAAGTTCCGAGAACAGCGATGCCGCACAGGTCCGACAGAACTGATCGCCGGCTTCCTTGCGCTGTTAGCCTACGATATCTCGACCGTGCGCCAGGGCATTGCGCCCCGATGGTATACGGCGCTGCGGGTTCAGCTGACGCTAGCTGTCGTGGCTCTGCCGGGCATCACGATCCTGGCTCGCATGTAGCAAGTGAAGGCAGAACCGATTTTGCTCGTCGCACGAGCACTTCACAGGTTGCCAGCCGGCTTGGCTTGCCAGGTTCTGGAATGTGCCAGGATCATACTTGTACGAGGTGTCCGTGTGGATGCTCTCCCCGGACCCAAACGTGATTGGGATCTCACCAACCTGATACGTCAGTGGTTTGGTGGCAACCAGATGAGCCTCAACGCGGAACGGGTTGTGCTGCACGCGGGCCTCGTGGCGGAAGTCACCGGGATCGAATGCAGTGCCGAGAAGGCGATTGAGGTGGACCAGCAGGTTCTTATGCAGCTCAGCCATGAGGCCGTCAACCTGGCTGTAAGCGCGCAACAGGCTCTGTTCGTCACGATTGGGATCAACTCCAACCAGAAACCAGCTCGGCCCAAGTGTCTCGCGTGCCCGCGTCAGAAATGCGGCTGCGCCTGCAGGATCGAAGTTGCCGATCGTGGAGCCTGGGAAGAAGCCAAGGATCGGACTGGCCCCGCGCTGGATTGGGAGGCTGATCTGCTTCGTGTAATCCGCGCAAACCGGAGAAACCTCGATCCCCGGATAATCCGCTGCTATCCGCTGTGTGGCGGCTTCAAGATACTCACGCGAGATATCGATCGCGACGTACCGCTCCGGCGCAGTGAGCGCATCGAGCAGGATGCGAACCTTGTGGCTTGCTCCGCTGCCGAACTCGACGATCGTGCCGCCAGACCCAACCAGGCTGCCAATCTCATCTGCCGTCGAGCGCAGGAGAGCACCCTCGCAGCGGGTGAGGTAGTAATCCTGCGTGTTGCAGATGCGGTCGAACAGGGACGAACCCGTCTCATCCCACAGGTACTTGCCCGGAAGCGTCTTCTGGGCACGGGACAGGCCGCTCAGCACATCCCGCAGCACCTCACTACCCTCGATCAATCCGGCCTCCTGCGTGAGTATGGTTATTGATGGGGTTCCCGCCCTTAGTCTCCGTCGAGCATGCGCCTCACCTTGGAGGCCAGTTCGGCATAGGTGAAGGGCTTTCCGATCAGGTGCATCCCGGGGTCGAGGCGACCGTGATGAACGATGGCGTTCGCGGTGTAGCCCGTGGTGAACAGAACCGGCAGCTCTGGCCTGCGCCGGGACACCTCATCCGCGAGCGCACGCCCGTTCATCCCTCCGGCCAGGACGACGTCGGTGAACAGCAATCCGATCTCCGGATGCCGCTCGACGATCTCCAGGGCCCCACGGCCGTCGCCGGTTTCGAGGACGCGGTATCCGAGATCCCGCAGCGCCTCTGTGGTGTAGGTGCGCAGATCGGGCTCGTCTTCCACAACCAGAATGGTCTCGCCCGTGCCCCTCACCATCGCGGGATTCTTCGCCGGCAGTTCGGCAGGCTCCTCGTCGGAGCCGATCAGGCGGGGCAGGTAGATCTTGATCGTCGTGCCTTCGCCCGGTTCGCTGTAGATCCTCACATGACCGTTGGACTGCCGCACGAAGCCATACACCTGGCTCAGGCCCAGGCCGGTTCCCTTGCCCACCTCCTTGGTGGTGAAGAACGGCTCGAACACCCTCTCCATGGTGGCCCTGTCCATTCCGGTGCCGGTGTCGGAGACAGCCACGAGCACATATTGCCCGGGCGGAACGGGCTCGGCCAAAGCAGCCACGTAAGCCTCGTCCAGGCGCGCATTGGCGGTCTCGATGGTGAGCTTGCCGCCATCCGGCATGGCGTCGCGGGCGTTCACCGCCAGGTTGAGGATCGCGTTCTCCAGCTGGTTCGGGTCCGCCTGGGAGCGCCAGAGGCCGCCGCCGAGCACGGTCTCCAGAACAACCACCTCGCCGAGCGTCCGCCGCAGGAGGTCGGACATGCCGGCCACCAGCTTGTTGACGTCGATGGGCTTGGGATCGAGCGGCTGACGCCGGGAGAAGGCCAGGAGCCGCTGGGTCAGGGTCGCGGCGCGGCGCGTCGCCTCCATGGCGTGCGTGGCGGCCCGCTGGAGGCGCTCGGACCCGTCGGGCAGGCGGCGCTGGAGCAGCTCGATGTTGCCCACGATGATGGTGAGCAGATTGTTGAAGTCGTGAGCGATGCCGCCGGTGAGCTGACCGATGGCCTCCATCTTCTGAGCCTGCCGGAGCGCCTCCTCGGCCTTCAGGCGCTCGGCCACTTCCTGGGTGACGCGCTCCTCCAGTGTCTCGTTCAGGCGCTTGAGCTCCTCGGTCGCCTGCTCGGCCTTCTGGCGGGCCAGGAGCAGCTCGCGCTCGTATTGGCGCCGGTCGGTAGCGTTGAAGAGGGTGATGCGATGGACCATCGGGCGGCCGTTCGCATCCCGCTTCTGGACCATGTTGGCCAGAACCGGCAAGGTGCGTCCGTTGGCGCAGGTGAGATCGACGGCGATCTCGTTCACGAAGCCCTGCATCCGCAGGAGCGGGGCCAAGTGCGTGTCGTAGAAGATCCTGGCGCCGACGCTCAGCAGATCCTGGAAGCACCTGTGGCCGACGAGGTCCTGCCGGTCCATGCCGATCCAGGTGAGGATTGTCTGGTTGGCCCTGATGACGGTGCCGTCGGGCAGGGTCGACAGGTAACCGCAGGGCGCACTCTCGTAGAGCTCCTCGGCCGTCTCGATCAGCGACCCCTGGTCCATCTTCACTAGGCGAGGACCTTGGCGACGGCCTTGGCTGGAAAGTCGCTCAGAAAGGCTTCCATGGCGGCGATCGTTTCCTCGGGAGCGCTCAGGTTCGGGCAGTGCCCTGTTGCCTTCAGCAGCGCGAACTCGCTGCCTGGAAGGTTCTGGTGCATGTAGCGCCCGACCGCCTCGGGAGCAATGGCATCCTGCGAGCACTGAAGGATTAGCGCCCTGGTCCTCACGTGGGGAAGATCGGCCCGATTGTCCGACAGGAACGTCACGCGGGCGAAGTGCTTGGCGATCTCCGGATGGGTGCGGCAGAAGCTGTTGGTCAGCTCCTCGCCGAGCTCCGGGCGATCCGGGTTGGCCATGATCACCGGAGCCATGGTGCTCGACCAGCCGAGATGGTTGCTGTCGAGGAAGTCGAGCAGGCCCTCGATGTCCTCCTGCTTGAATCCTCCCACATAATCGCCGTCGTTGATGTAGCGCGGCGAGGGGCCGATCAGCACCAGCCGGTCGAACCGCTCCGGCTCCCTGATGGCGGCGAGAACCCCGATCATGGCGCTGACCGAATGACCGACGAAGACCGCATCCTTCAGGTCCAGCTCCCGGCAGATCGCCAGCACGTCGTCGGCATAGCCGTTGAGCGAACCGTACTTCGCCGGATCGAAGGCGCCGGCATCCGACTGCCCGTGCCCGACATGATCGAAGAGGACGATCCTGTACCTGTCCTCGAAGGCCGGCGTGATGAACCGCCACATGTTCTGGTCGCAGCCATAGCCATGGGCAAAGATCATGGGCTTCTCGCCCCGCCCAAAGATCTTGACATTGTTTCGCTTGAGAACGGCAGACATGGGAGCTCCGCGAACGCCAAGGACCAGACAATTGGTTTGAGTGGGTGCCGCTCGCCTATGGCGGCGGGTGCCAGCTTCGCTATTCAGCCCACCTAAATAGAAGAGCGCGCCCCCGTTTCAACGGACCGGCCATCCCTAGTGAGGCAGCGCGGCCTTCTCATCGATATGCGCACTGGAATAGATCCTGTGCGCCAAAGCGGCCAGGCCGAGCAGGGTGATCGCCGCGAGAGCGCAGCAGGTTGCGAAGCCCAGCGAGAAGCCGCTCCGTGCCACGTCCAGCCATGCCGGTGCGGTGCCTCCCATGGCCTTCGCCGTCTCGACCGCGCCGGCGAGCGTGCTGGACACGGCGAGCTGCTGGGCGGCGTTCAGCCCGCTCAGGTCAACGCCGTCCATGCTCATGCGGTAGACGAGCGTTCCGAGGCTTCCGAGCAGAGCGACGCCGAGCGCGCCGCCGAACTCCGCGCTCGTCTCGGAGATCGCGGAGGCGGAGCCTGCCTGCTCCGGCGGCGCCGTCCCGACGATCAGGCCTGTTGTTGTGAGGACCACCGGCACGAAGCCGAGGCCCACCAGCATGCTGGCGCCGAGAACGCCGACGAGGCTCTCGGCATAGGCGGCGGCTGCCATCGCGGTGACGCCGACGGCATAGACGAGCAGCCCAAGGAGAACGGTCTTGACCGGCCCGAGCCGGTTCGTGAAGCGGTACGCCTGCAACGACATGATCGTGAACACGAGCGCTGACGGGACGGACCACACGGCCGCCTCGAGCGGCGACAGGCCGAGAACCAGTTGCAGAAAAAGGTTCTGAAACAGGAACACACCGAACACGAAAAACATGCCGGCCAGATTGACTATCAGCGAGGCGGTAAACGCCGGGATGCGGAACAGGCGCAGGTCGATGAGCGGATGGGCAAGGCTCTTCTGGCGGCGCACGAACAGCACGCCCACCAGCAGGCCGGCCGCGATGGCCACCAGCTGGCGCGGCGCGAAGCCGTCGGCCGCCATGTGCTTGAAGCCGTAGATGATCGGCAGCACGGTCCCGAGCGACAAAGCCACACTGATGAGATCGAGCTTTTCGCCGCCCTCGCTCCTGTATTCCGGCAGCAGGAAGGGCGCTATGACCAGCAGCGCGAGCATGATTGGGATGTTGATCAGAAACACCGATCCCCAATGGAAATATTGCAGCAGCACGCCGCCGATGAGAGGCCCCACCAGGCCTCCCAAGGCGAAGGCGGTGCCCCAGATGCCGATGGCGCGATTCCGCTCGGGTTCGTTCGAGAAGAGATTGACCACCAGGGACAGGGTCGACGGGGCAATGGTCGCTCCGGCGATTCCCAGCAGCGCCCGCGCGATGATGAGCTGTTGCGACGTGCTGGCAAATGCCGCAAACGCGGACGCCACACCGAACGCGAAGGCCCCGATGAGCAGCACGCGCCTGCGGCCGATCCTGTCGCCGAGCGTGCCCATGGTCACGAGGAAGCCCGCGACCATGAAGCCGTAGATGTCGTTGATCCAGAGAAGTTCTGATGCCGATGGATCAAGATCCGCCACGATGGCGGGCATCGCCAGAAAAAGGACGGACAGGTCCATCGAGTAGATCAGGCAGGCGACCGACAGAACGCAGAGCCCGATCCACTCACGGCGCCCCGCGAGCGGCTGGTCTTCAACTCTTGCCTGTTCTTGCATGAACCAACCCTCATCCTGGCAGGGCGGGCACTTTCATGGGCTCGTGAAGATTCGGCAAGCCTGGAGAGGAAGCCAAACCGGAGCGGATCGCGGGCACGACCACCATCGCGGCATTGGCATCGGCATGTGACATGGGGATCCTCGGAGACGGGCTCATAATCGTTGAAGGTGCAGAGCTATTTTCCCTCTCCACCGCAAGTCGGGTATTCCCGACTTGCGGCAGACCAAGGACAAGTCTCGGGCAAGCTCGAGACTTGTGGGGGAGGAGGGTTAAGGGCAGCGCTCCGTCTCTCCAGGAGCCGAACACTCAGGCGGCGAGCAGGCCATGCCAGCGCGTGTCGCGCGACGATGGGCGGCGGTGCAGGCGGCGGTCGAGCAGTTGGCCAGCCTTCACGGCCTCGCCGCTGCGCATGAGCGGGAGCAGCAGCATGTCCTCGATCATCTCGCGCTGCGCGCCGCTGCCGCCGATGCGCACGACCTCCGCCGCGACCGGTTCCAGGATGCGCGCGCAGGCCGCATAGTCCTCGTCCGCGAAGGCCAACGCCGCGCGGCAGACCGCCGGCACCACAGGTCCCGCCGGCAAGGCGCCCGTCTCGATCAGCGCCATCTGGGCCTTCACGCGCTCTTCGACGGCAGACTTGTCGCCGGTTGCCGCCGCGAGAAGGGCCATGTGTACATCGGCAAAGGCGAAGCCCGCCTTCTGGAAATAGCTTCCCGAATAGGCTGCCGCGTCCTCCCACAGCCCGGCCGGCACCGTGTGGCCGTAGGCCTTCAGCCGCCACAGGAACGAGGCGGTGTCGCTCACCACATTCACCGGCATCCCGGCTGTCACCGAAGGCTGGATGTGATCGGCGTAGATCGCCAGCGCCCCCTCCGGATCACCGCGCTCCAGGGCGGCGAGCGCCGAGTGCCAGGCGATGTGACCATGAAGGATGCCTGAGCGGTCGTAGCCCGGCAGCCAACCGGCGATGAGCCGCTCCGCCTCATCGTGCGCGCCGCCCTCGTATAGGGCGTGCGAGAGCGCGTGCGCCGCATTGGCGTTGTTTCGGCGCAGGTCGTAGCCGCGCTGCGCGAGCGCCCGGCCATGCGCCACGATGCCGTTCTCGGCGTGCGACCAGCCCCGGTAGGTGAGAAACCACCAGTCGTCGTCGAAATGCCCGGCGTAGCGCTCGCAGAGATCCACCCGCGCCTGATCGTGATCCGCCATGCCGGAGAAGGCGAAGAGCCCGAAGGCGCCGAGCGGCAGCGACAGGATCAGCGCGTCCCGCGGCCAGGTCTCCGCATGGGCGAGCGCCCGCTCCAGGGCCTTGGCCGATTGTCCGTCGATGGCAAGCCGCAGGACCGCCACATGGCTGCGCTCGCGCTCGGTGCCGTTCCGGGCGACGATCTCCTCCGCGGCGGCGATCCGCGCCTTGGCCTTCGCCGCCTCCGTGCGGATGGCATGCAAGCGGGCGCGGGCCGCGTGGGCGAGGGCGAAGTCCGGGTCGGCCGCGATGGCCTCGTCCAGAACCTCGCCGGCGCCCGGCCAAGCCGACAGCAGCAGGTCGATGCCTTCCCGGTAGCGCTCGGCCGCAAGGTCCGACATGGTCGAGACGGGCAGGCCGCGGCTGTCGAAGCGGGTCATGGCAAGGTCCTCGTTCCGGGAACGGCGGGCAACCGCCCGTGTTCCAGGCCGCATACGCCATCCCGGTCTGGCCGTATTTTGACAATCTGACAGTTTATGTAGAATAAGCGCCAAACTGGAGGCCGCCTATGGCATGGGAGACGATCCAGGCGCCGCCCGGCTTACGCCCGCCCCGGCCGATCACCGTGCGGGCGCAGTCGATCCCGGCCCGCCACTTCTTCCCGGAGCACGCCCATCGCTGGCACCAGATGGTCTACGCGATCTCCGGGGTGCTGACGGTGGCCGTGGAGGGGCACTCCTTCGTGATCTCGCCGGAGCAGGCCGTGTGGCTGCCGACAGGCCTGCCGCACCGGACCGGGTCCCTGCTCGGGGCGGAGTTCCGCAGCCTCTGGATCGCCCATGAGGCCGGCCAGGCCCTTCCATCGAGGCCAACCGTATTTGGCGTCACGCCGCTGCTGAAGGCGCTCATCGTCGAGGCCGCCGCGATCGAAGGGCATGAGGATCGCGACGGCTATGCCGGCCGGGTGACGGAGCTGATCCTGGACCAGCTCCGGCGCGCGACGCCCCTGCCGGGTGCGCTCCCGTGGCCACGCGGGGGATCTCCCCTGGCGGCCCTGTGCGAGGCGCTCTACGCGGACCCGGCCGACCCGCGCGGGCCGGAGGCGTGGGGGCGGGAACTTGCCATGTCGGAGCGGACGCTCACCCGCCGCTTCGAGGCCGAGATGGGCATGAGCCTGCGCTCCTGGCGGCGGCGCCTGCGGCTGTTCAAGGCCATCGAGCTCATGGGCGGCGGGCTCGATGTGACCCGGACGGCTCTTGAGCTCGGTTACGGCTCCACATCGGCCTTCGTGTACGCATTCCGCACCGAGATGGGGTGCAGCCCCCAGGCCTACATGCGCGGGCGCGGGACGGAGCAGGGCACTCCGGGCGAGCCGCCCCTATAGCCGAATCTGCCTCCATCTTCGCTCTTGCGCCCGCCGGATCCCTCAGGCGCCAGCGTCATCGCCTTTGATGATCGATCGGATCTTCTGCGCCAGGGCGTCCACGGCGAAAGGCTTCGTGATCATCTGCATCCCGGGCTCCAGGAAGCCCGCTGCCAAGGTCGCGTTCTCGGCATAGCCGGTGATGAAGAGGATCTTGAGATCGGGGCGTCCTTCCCGGGCGGCATCGGCGAGCTGGCGCCCATTCAGGCCCGGCAGGCCCACATCCGTGATCAGGAGATCGATGCGCCGCCTGGATTGCAGGATCTTGAGCCCTTCCGGTCCGTCCGCCGCTTCCAGGGTCCGGTAGCCGAGATCCTCCAGCACCTCGATGATCAGGCTGCGCACCACCGGCTCGTCCTCGACCACCAGAACTGTCTCGCCGGTCTGGGCCCGTGGCGCTTCGGCCAGGGTCGCCGACTCGATCTCCGCTTCCGTCTCGCCGCGATAGCGCGGCAGGTAGATCTTGATCGTGGTTCCCTGGCCGACTTCGCTGTAGATCTTGGCGTGCCCCTCCGACTGCCGTGCAAAGCCGTACACCATGGACAGGCCAAGGCCGGTGCCCTGCCCAATGGGCTTGGTGGTGAAGAACGGATCGAAGGCCCGTTCGATCACATCCTGCGCCATGCCCGTTCCCGTGTCCGTGACGCAGATGCAGACATATTGGCCCGGCTTCACGTCCCGCTGAGCGGCGACATAGGCATCATCCAGATGGGCGTTGCAGGTTTCGATCGTCAGCTTGCCGCCGTCCGGCATGGCATCGCGGGCATTGATCACCAGGTTGAGAAGTGCGCTCTCCAACTGGTTGGGGTCGCACAGCGTCGGCCAGAGACCGCCCGCCAGCACCACCTCCAGGGCCACCGTCTCGCCGACCGTGCGCCGGAACAGGTCCTCCAGGGAGGCGACGAGCGCGTTCGCCTGCACGGGCCTCGGGTCGAGCGGCTGACGGCGTGCGAAGGCAAGCAGCCGATGGGTCAGCGCGGCTGCCCGGTTCGCCGAGGTCGTCGCCGCGGTGATGTAGCGCTCGGCGGTGTCCGTCCGTCCCTGCGCGATGCGCGTGCGCAGCATGTCCAGCGAGCCGATCACCCCGGTCAGGAGGTTGTTGAAGTCGTGGGCGATGCCGCCCGTGAGCTGGCCCACCGCTTCCATCTTCTGGGACTGCCGCAGAGCCTCTTCCGTCTCCCGCAGGGTTTCGGCCGCAGCCCGTTCCGCCGTGATGTCGCGGCCGATGGCGTAGAACAATCCCTCCTTCGGCACGGCCGTCCAGGAGATCAGCCGGTAGCTGCCGTCCTTGGCCCGGAAGCGGTTCTCGAACCGGAACGTCCGGATCCCCTGATCGAGGCGGGAGAGCTCTCCAAGCGTGCTCTCCACATCGTCCGGGTGGATAAGGCCCAGGAAGTTGCTGGCCAGAAGCTCCGCCTCGGACCAGCCGAGCATCGCGGTCCAGGCCGGGTTGATCGCCACCAGGGTTCCGTCCGCCTGGCACACATCCATCAGGTCCGTGCTGAGCTGCCAGATCTGATCCCTTTCCCGGGTCCGCTCCTCCACCTCCGCTTCCAGGGTTTCGTTCAGACGCCGCAGCGCCTCCTCGGCGCGCCGGCGCTCCTCGATCTCCCGCTGCGCTTTCTGGAACAGGCGGGCATTGTCGATGGCCACCGCCGCCCCGGCGGCCAGCCCGACGATCAAGCGTTCGGAACGCGCGTGGAACACGCCGGGCTGCGCATGTCCGAAGAACAGGCCGCCGATCACCTCGCCCGAACGCGACGTCACCGGCACGGCCAGATAGCTGCGGACGGGCAGGTGACCCGCAGGCATGCCCCGGTGCGGCTCCATGTGTCCGTAGGCCGGATCCTTGGTGATGTCGTCCGACCGGACGATCCGTTCGCCGTTGAAAGTGGGAGCGAAGACATGGGTGTTGCGCGGCATCGGGAACTTGGAGAAGGCCTCGCGCGGAACGCCGGAGATCGCATAGAGCATGTAGCTCTCGCCCACCTGGTTCTCCACGTTGTAGAAAAATGCGCCAAACTGGGCCCCGGTGAGCTCGACGCCCGCATCCGTCACCTTTTGCACCAGCCGGTCCAGGTCGAGCTCGGACGCGACGGCCGCAAGGGCCGTGTTGAGGATCTCCAGGGCGCGGGTCTCCTCCAGCAGGGCATCCTGGCTGGTGCGCCGCTCCGAGATGTCCTCCGTGGTGCCGTACCATTTGACGATCTGCCCATCGTCCCCGCGCCGCGGAGAGGCGCGCGAGTGCATCCAGCGATACTCGCCGGCGCGCATCCTGACCCGGTGCTCGATGTCGAAAGGCTCCCCCGTCTCAATGGAGTGCGCCCATGCCTTCAAGGTCGGCTCCACATCGTCCGGGTGCATGGCCTGCGCCCAGGTCCCGCTCATTCCCGAGGTGCCGGTCCAGTCCTGCCAGCGACCGGCGACGCGATCGAGCTGGCCGTTGGGGAGGGACGTCCAGCTGACCTGGGGGTTCAGTTCGACCGTATGGCGGTAGTGGTCCTCCGCCTCGTGAAGCTGAGCCTCCGCGTGCTTGCGCTCGGAGATGTCGCGGTAGAAGACCGCCAAGCCATCGGGAGCCGGATAGGCCCGGATCTCGGTCCAGGCCTCCCGTCCGTCAGGCCACGTGTACCTGTTCTCGAACATGACGGGTACGCGCTCCGTCATGGCCTTTTTGTACAGCCTGCCCAGCGGAGAGTTCTCCGTGTTCGGCCAGACCTCCCAATGCGTGCGCCCGACGATCTCGGCCTCGGCCCGCGTGTCCAGCCGCAGACCCGCCGGGTTGATCCGGAGGATGCGGAACTCCCGGTCGAGCAGCACGAAGGCCTCGTCCATGCCGTCGAGCACGCCCCGGGCCCGCTCCTCGCTCTGGCGCAGGGCCCGCTGGCCGAGGACCTTGCCGGTCGTTTCCGTCGCGGCGCAGAACATGCCGGCAATCCTGCCGTCGTCACCCCAGACCGGGGTGTAGGAGAAGCTGAACCAGGCCTCCTCCCGGTAACCATGGCGTTCCATCGGGATCAGCAGATCCTCGTGCCAGCTCGCCTGGCCGGCAAGGGTCTGGTCCACGAGCGGTTCGATCTGCTCCCAGATGTCGGACCAGACCTCGGCGAAGGGGCGGCCGAGGGCGCCGGGATGCTTTGCGCCGAAGATCGGCACGTAGTCGTCGTTGTAGAGGAAGGCGAGATCCGGCCCCCAGGCAATGAACATCGCCTGCTTGGCGTTGAGCATCAGGCGCACGAGGGTGCGCAGCGTCCGCGGCCATGTGTCCGGCTGGCCCAGGGGCGACGTACTCCAGTCGTGCGCCCGCATGCGCGCGCCCATCTCGCCGCCGCCTTCCAGGAAGGGGTCGGCGGCGCTGGGATTCGGACCGCTCCTGCTAGTATCCATCTGGATCCTCGATGACAGCTTGCGTGGGGCCTAGCCGAGCATGCCGAGGCAGATCAAGCCGAACGGACCAACAGGAACGATAGTTCTGAATGGGTCTGAACTTGTTCCGGACCAGAATCACAGGCAAACGACAGGGGTATTCCCAACAGGGCGGATGGTTTGCCATGGGTGCAAAGGGAGCCGAAACGAAGGTGTGACGGGGATACGATCTAGAGCAACCGAAAGGGATCTCAACGCCAACTCTTTTCCTCAGGTAGCCTGGCTCATGGTTTTGGTGAGGGGGCTGGATAGGGATTTTTGCCACAGGCATCGTCTGCCCCTTGCCTGAACCAGCTTGGCGGCATCGGGAATGAGGAGCGTATCGCCTTTGCCGAGGCAGCCTTGATTCCCTCCAACCAAGCCTTCAAGGTTTCGGATCGCAGGACAAAGGCCTCAAGCCTGAACAGCCCGTTGAGCCAGGAGCGATCGCGTGAATCTCACAAGTTGCGGCAGGACATTGGTAGCCGGTGAGGCAGGGGGCGAACTGCTCAGCGCGGAGGTGGGTCTCAGCTTCTGGGGCGGCGTGGATCCTCAAACGGGGATCGTCATCGACCAGCATCATCCCTTGCGCAACCGGAGCCTGGCCGGGCGGGTGCTCGCGATCCCGAGCGGCCGCGGATCGTGCTCCGGAAGCGGCGTGCTGCTCGAGCTGATCCTGAACGGCCATGCGCCGGCGGCCATCGTCATCTGTGAGCGCGAAGAGATCCTCACACTCGGCGCAATGATTGCCGAGGTGGTGTTCGACCGGTCGATCCCGGTGCTGCGGGTGGACCGGGAGGTGTTCGCGCGCCTCGGTGAGTACCGGTACGCCAGAGTTGCGGGAGGCTGCCTTCAGCTTCTCCACGAGGCGCCTGCCGAGGAATGGCAGCCCGACCAGGCGCAAAACGGGAGAAGCGAGGATACGCCGGTCCATTTGGATGCGATCGACCAGGCGTTCCTTTCGGGCCGGCACGGCAAGGCGGCGCAAACCGCCATGCGCCTGCTGCTCCGGATGGCCGCCGTTCAGGAGGCGGAGGCCTTCATGGATGTCTCCCAGGTGCATGTCGACGGCTGCATCTACACCGGGCCGGCAAGCCTGCGCTTTGCCGAGATGCTGGTCGAGCAGGGAGCGCGCGTGCGGGTGCCCACGACCCTCAACGCCATCTCGGTGGACAAGCGCCGCTGGCGTGCACAGGGCGTGGACGACAGCTTAGGAGATCCGGCGAGCGCCCTGGCGGACGCCTACCTTGCCATGGGCGCCGAGCCCAGCTTCACCTGCGCGCCGTACCTGCTCGAGAGTGCGCCGCGATTTGGCGAGCAGGTCGGCTGGGCCGAGTCGAACGCGGTAGTCTATGCCAACAGCGTCATCGGCGCCCGCACGATGAAATACCCGGATTATCTGGACATCTGCATGGCCCTGACCGGGCGTGCTCCGCTGGCGGGCTGCCATCGCGATGCCGGGAGGCGGGCGACGCTCGCCCTGGATGTCGAGATGCCGCCAGACGCCGATGACAGCTTGTGGCCGCTGCTCGGCTATTGCTGCGGCTCCGTCTGCGGCACCGAGATCCCGTTGATCCGCGGGCTTGAGACGAGCGCCGCCGGGCTGGACGCGTTGAAGGCCTTCGGTGCAGCCTTTGCCACGGCGGCTGCCGCACCGATGTTCCACATCGCCGGGATCACCCCGGAGGCGGATGGGCAAAGGCCTGAGCGGCAGGCGCGCATCGAACTGAGCGCATTGCAGCAGGCCTGGGAGGCGCTGAACACGGCCACGTCGCCTGAGGTCGGGCTTGTCAGCCTCGGCAATCCGCACTTCTCCCTGAGCGAGTGCGCTCGCCTGGCCGCGCTTGTGCGGGGGCGAACCAAGTCGCCGGACGTTGCGCTGATCGTGACCTGCGGCCGGGCCGTGTTCGAGGCGGCCGCGCAGGCCGGGCATGTGGCCGAGGCCGAAGCCTTCGGCGTGCAGTTCGTGACGGATACGTGCTGGTGCATGCTCGGCGAGCCGGTGATCCCCCCGGCGGTCCGAACGCTGATGACCAACTCCGGCAAATACGCGCATTATGCGCCGGGCCTCGTCGGGCGTGGGGTCCGGTTCGGCAGCATGGCCGCATGCGTGGAGGCCGCCTGCAGCGGCAGGGCGCAACAGGAGCCGCCTGCCTGGCTGCACTCAATGCGGGTTGCTCGGCCCGGTTGATCTGTTGCAGCGGCGGGCGTACGAGGTCCTGATCGCGAACAGCCCGTCCGTCGGCTCACGGACTGATCCGGCTGAAGGCCTTTGCACAGGAACCGCCTCATGAAGAAGATCGGCTTTCTCTCGTTCGGGCACTGGTCGCCTTCGCCCGGGTCGCAGACGCGCTCGGCCCGCGACACGCTGCTCCAGTCCATCGAGCTTGCGGTGGCGGCCGAGGAGCTCGGCGCGGACGGCGCGTACTTTCGCGTCCATCACTTCGCCCGCCAGCTCGCTTCGCCGTTCCCGCTGCTGGCGGCCATCGGGGCGAAGACAAGCCGCATCGAGATCGGCACCGCCGTCATCGACATGCGCTACGAAAACCCGCTCTACATGGCCGAGGATGCGGGCGCGGCCGATCTGATCAGCAATGGGCGCCTCCAGCTCGGCATCAGCCGCGGCTCGCCCGAGCAGGTGATCGACGGCTGGCGCTATTTCGGCTACGCGCCGGAGGAAGGCCAGAGCGATGCCGACATGGCGCGCCAGCACACGGACGTGTTTCTCCGCGTACTGAGCGGCGAGGGCTTCGCCCAGCCGAATCCGCGCCCGATGTTCCCCAACCCGCCCGGCCTGCTGCGCCTCGAGCCGCATTCGGAAGGCCTGCGCGAGCGCATCTGGTGGGGGTCCGCGTCCGACGCCACGGCCGTGTGGGCCGCGCAGCAGGGCATGAACCTCCAGAGCTCGACCCTGAAGGAGGACGAGTCGGGCGAGCCCTTCCATGTGCAGCAGGCCCGGCAGATCCGCCGCTACAGGGAGGCCTGGAAGGAGGCGGGGCACGCCCGCGAGCCGCGCGTCTCGGTCTCGCGCTCCATCTTCGCGCTCATCGACGACCGCGACCGCGCCTATTTCGGGCGCGGCAAGGAGGGCGACCAGATCGGCGTCATCGACAACATGCGCGCGATCTTCGGCCGCCCCTATGCGGCGGAGCCGGACAGGCTCGTGGAGGAGCTGAAAGGCGACGAGGCGATCGCCGAGGCCGACACGCTGCTTCTCACCGTGCCGAACCAGCTCGGCGTCGCCTACAACGCCCATGTGATCGAGGCGATCCTCAAGCACGTCGCCCCGGCGATGGGCTGGCGGTGACCATCGGTGTAAGCGCGAGATTATCCAATGCCGTCATCTGAAGATCGGCGGGCGGTGCCAGGACAGCGCATGCCAGAGGGAGCGCGGGCGCTCCGGATCGAGGATTTCGTGATCCGCTAATGCCTTCTCGGCATCGTTGATCGCCGGCGGATCAAACGGCCGGAGGGACCGTCCAGGTCCCGACAGCCGCTCGATGGCTGCGATCAGCGACCGCCGCTCCGACACGATGGCCGCCACATGCTCCGCCGACGTGCCGAGATGCTCGGCCAGGAGTCTTGCCCGAAAGCTCCGGATCGCTTGGGACAGGTGCGTGTCGTCGTCATCCGCTTCGAGCGCGAGGTCGCACTCGGTGTCATAGCCCATCGAGCGGTTGTTCAGGTTGGACGACCCCACGCGCAGCAGCCTGTCGTCCACGATCATGATCTTGGCGTGAACATAAATCGGCTGCTCCCCCGCCGTGACAGGCGTATAGATCCGCAGGCGTCCGAAGCGGTCGCTGCGCCTGAGCATGGACAGGAGGCGGGCCCTGGCTGAGCCCATGACCTCCTCCTCAAGCCAGCCCTCGGCGGATTCGGGATTGATGATCACGAACTCGGGTCCGTCCGGCTCGGCGAGGCGCCGGGCGATGGCCTCCGCGATAACACGCGAGGCGAAGTATTGGCTCTCGAAATAAACGCTCCTGCGAGCGGTCGCGACCGCGGTGACGTACAGCGCTTCGACCTCGCGCACCTCGGTCTGATCTTCATAGGCCGGGATGGTCCGGGCGATCGCAACCGCCACATTGGTCATGTCGGCAGGGAGGTTATCGGGCCACGGGTCCGAGCCGGCTGGCGGTGGCGCCAGCACCTCTCCCGATGCGTGCTTCCAGCGTTCGCGGGCATGATCGCCCAGGGCCTTGGCCGCGGCTCCCCTGACCGCCGTGGTGGCGTCGTGCCACGGGCCATAGGCGCGTCGCGTGAAAGGGCGGCGGCGGCGGGGATCATCGTCGCGGTGCTCCGACGTGTCCCACCGATCCCCGGTCATGTCGATGCCGCCGCAGAACGCAACGGCGTCGTCGATCACGACGATCTTGTGATGGTGCGCCGCGCCCGGCGGATGGGCGCCATCCAGCTTGAACGTGATGCGCTCATGCAAGGCCCATTGGGCGACCCGAAAGAGGGTTGTGCCCCGCCACAGGGCCTTCACCGTGCCGAGATCCCACTTCAGGATATGAATGTGAAGACCCGGACTGGTATCGGCAAGCCAGGTCAGGAATGCTCCCAGGTGCCTCGGGTGCTCCTCTGCCTCACCATCCGGGTCGAGGTCGATGCGCGTGTCGAAATCCCACCCGATCATGAGAATGGAATGCTGCGCCTTGAGCATGGCTGACTGGACGGCGCGGAAATAGTCGGCGGCATCGACGATGAGGGCAACGCGGTCAGCCTGCTCGATGCGCCAGCATGTATGACCGGGCTGTAAGACCTGCACTGCTACTCCCTCTCTCGCCCTGCCGCGCCGAACCTTCGGGCATTCAGCAGGGGCGTTGCTTCATCAAAGCTGCCTTGGCTGTAAACCGATTGCGGTCAACCGCAGTTCCGCAAAGACCCTGGGGCGCATCAACCGGCAAGGCTCAGCAAGGCCACCCCGGTTATTCCTGCACTTCGTCATCCTAGCAACCGTGGAGAGCACCATCAGGCCCGCTCTGACTGGCGGCGCCGTGGGTCGGCCGGCAACGCGAGATGACGCCAGGCGCTTCAACCGATCGGAGGCAACACTGATTTGCTATCGGTGATGCCGGACATAGCGGCGAATGTTGATTATAATGACGGCTCGTACTGACGTCCGAGCCTGAACACGGATCCTGCACGCTGCAGGATCCGTGTTCTGCGGGCCGTGACGGGAACCCAGATGGCTCCTGCCTCCACGATCATGGTGGCGAACGGATCAGGCGACAGCAAGGGGCTTTCATGGGGAGAGGACCATGGCAATTCTCTATGGAGATGACTGGCCGGACCTGATCGACGGCACCAATGCCGGCGACCTGATCTACGGCTTCGGCGACGATGATGACATCGAGAGCTATGATGGTGACGATGATGTCTTTGCCGGCTGGGGCTATGACATCGTCGTCGGCGGTGGTGGTGACGATTCCATCGATGGCGGCACGGGTGACGATGATCTTTATGGCGGAACCGGGCAGGACCGTCTCATCGGCGGCAGCGGTTACGATGTCCTGTTCGGTGAGTCCGGCAATGACGATCTGTACGGCGGTTCCGGCTACGACGACCTCTATGGCGGGTCCGGCCTGGATTACCTGAACGGCGGCTCCAGCGATGATTGGCTCGACGGCGGAAGTGGACGCGACTGGCTCGTCGGAGGCACGGGCGTGGACGTGTTCGTCTTCAACCACGGCTCCTCCGGGATCAGAACGGCCAGCGCGGACACCATCGCCGACTGGAATGCCTCGGCAGACTGGATCGACATGAGCATCCGCGGAACCTCAGCCAACTACCGTGAGGTCAGCACCACGGCGACCTCCATCGCAGCGGCGGCCGCTCAGGCCGAGAGCACGTTCACGAGCGCGAGCATTGCGCATGTCTTCCTGTACAACCCGGCAGCTGACCGGGGCTACCTGCTCTCGGATCTGAACAACGACAATCGGTTCGAGACAGGCGTGGTTCTGCGGGATGCGGGCAGTGCGCGTGACATGGGCTACCTGTTCATCGTCTGAGCCGAAGGCCAAACGCTCAGCAGGAGGCGCCGATCACGCGCCTCCTGCAGGGTCGCGCCACGGTTGACCGGCTGTGCTCATGTCATGCGGCGATCGCCGACGTGTTCAATACTCGCAAACCTGAACGCGACGACGGACAACGCGGCCCCATTGGTCGACGACCCGGCGCCGGACCCAGTAGCACTCGCTTTCATAGGCCGCGTCCGCATAGAGATAGGGATAGGCATAGCCGTAACCGTAGTAAGGATAGCTCAGGGCCCCGAGTGTCAGGCCGGCGAGCAGGGCACCTCCATAATAGGGATAGCCCCTCCGGTAATACGGGTAGCCCCAGGGGCGCCCATAATAGCCGCGATAGGCGGGCCGGCCCACTCCGACAACGCGGCCATAATCGCGGAAACCGGGGCCGGCGATCGCTGGACGGAAGCCGCCTGGGCGAATACCGACGGCGCCTCCACGAAAGCTTGGTCTGCCGGCCAGCGCAGGACCGCCAAAGCCGCGCGGGCCCGCCATGCCGATCCGGGGCGCGCCGCCCATCGGGGGACGGAAAGCCATTCCTCCGCCGCCCCTGAAGCTTGGCGCGCCGCCTCGGAAGCCAGCCCCACCCCGTTGAGCGGCAGCATCATCCGGAATGAGAAAGGCGCTTGCCGCAAGGATACCCAACACCACGAGAGATTGGTTCATGGCTCGCCTCCGTGTCACGGTGAGGCTGGGCATTTTAGCATGATGCGGCGTCCGGCGAGAGTTGAATTTAGGATGAGCGGACAGATGAGCAGATACCTGGGCTGCGCGTCTCATCCAACCGTGTGTTCAGCGCGGGACGGTGTCGTGACGATGAGGGCTGGCGCCGTTGCCGGAGCATCGAACGCAAGAGCGGGATCCGCTTTTGCGCGATAAAGATGCCCTGGAACAAAAGCCTAAGGCATCGGGCGTGCGTTCGATGTCTCGTCCGGTGCCTTAAGCCGGCAGCACGACCACCTTGGTCTTGACCGGCGTGCGGTCGTAGAGGTGCATCATGTCCTGGGTGAGCAGGCCGACGCAGCCGCTGGTGATGCCGTTGCCGATCGATTCCGCGTCGAGGCTGGCATAGATCGTGTAGAGCGTATAGGCGCCGTTCTGGTAGAGATGGAGCGTGCGCGCGCCGAGCGGGTTGTCGAGGCCGCCCGGCATGCCGCGGGCCCATTTGGCCGCCTCGGGCTGGCGCTTGATCATCGCCGCGGGCGGGGTCCAGGTCGCCCATTCGCTCTTGCGCCCCACATACGCGTCCCCGCTCCACCGGAACCCGTCGCGGCCCACATTGGCCCCATAGCGGGTGGCGTTGCCGCCCTCCTCGATGCGGTAGACGTAGTAATTGCCGGGATCGACGATGATCGTGCCCGGCGCCTCCTTGGTGTCGTAGCGAACGGTCTTGCGGAAATACTTTGGGTCGACCTTGCTGACATCGATCGCCGGGATCGGGAATTTCTCGTCCGGCACCGGCCCGTAGACCTGCCTCGCCTCGGCAAGGCTCATGCCATCGGATGTCACGCAGCCGGCCAGGCCCAGCGCACCGATCCCGGCGGCCGACCCGGCCAGAAACCTCCGGCGGCTGAGAAGCCCTGTCCGGCGCTTGATCAAAGCCGCCTCGTCCATATCGCCGGCACCGGCGTTCTTCACGTCCATGGTCATGATCGGCCGTTTCCCTTGGTTCTGGCGCCCACGAGCCCATGCTCCGGCAACCACCCGCTGAATGTCTTGGTTAAGCCGGAGAGTGCCGTCCCACGGCCCGATTGGCAAGTCCGGACTCCAAGCGCGAGGTGGGGCGGGGCAGTTTGGATGACTATGGTGGGTTATGGAAGCCAAACGCCACTGGTTCACCTAGCTTCTCAAATGCCTCCTTCCGCCGGTTTCGGCGACGTGTAAGCGACGCTCCTGATACGCCATGAACCTGCCCCAGGCTCCGTACATTCTTCAGGAGGTGCGTCCGCCGCAGGACCGCGGACATCCTCCAAAGGGAGGATGCACCTCCAATCCGATATGCTAGGATGCCCCTGCGGCGCTTGAGCGCCCAACAGCAGCAGTTTCGGGGCATCACAGGCGTGGAGTTTGCGCCATGTCAGATCGGCTGTTGGCGTTGACAGAACTCATCTATGATGCGGCGAGCGGTGGAACACCGTGGGCGGCTGTTGGCAGGGGTCTTGAGCGTCTGGTGAATGCAAGAAGCGCCTCACTTATGGCTGGCGACTTCCAGGCGGGCGCCGGCGAGATCCTCTACCATGCCGAGATACCACCTCCGGCTGTGGTCGCTTACCAGCAGCATTACCGATCGGTCGACCTCTGGACCAATCGCGCGGCCCGAGCCATAGCGAACACGCCCGCCGACAGGATCCCGAGGGTATGGACCAGTGGTCATCTCGTTCCCGATGGCGAGTTCCTCCGAAGCGAGTTCTACAATGACTTTGGGCGCCACTATGGTCTGCGCTACGTCGTCGGCACGGTCGTTCCATTGGGTGTTGCAGGCGTGATGCCGATCGGCCTTCACCGACCCGACGGAGCGCCTCCTTTCGACGGGCAGGACGCACTGCTCGTACAAGCCGTTCTGCCGCATCTCAAGCGAGCTCTGCAGCTGCGCCACCAGCTCCGCCCCAGCCAAGTAATGGCATCGGCATCACAAGCGGCTCTCGACGGGCTGTCGGTAGGAGCGTTGATCGTCGATGCCGAAGGACAGGTGCTGCTCGCGAACTTGGCGGCCGAGGCAATAGCCGCCTCCGACAGTGGGTTTCAGCTCACCCGGTCGTGCGGTAGCACACGCGGGCGGCGAACGATGGTCGCAGCCTGCCATGGCGAGGAGAACTCAAGGCTTCTGAGTCTGATACGGAGTGTGGCATCGGATGGCGGGTCAGGCGGAGCCCTGCGGGTCTGGAGTCGACTGCACACGCGCGCCATTGCGGTACTTGTTTCGCCTCTGCCCTGCCGTCTCGTCGGCATTCGGAGTGCTTCGGTTGGTCGTGTTCCTCACCGGGCGCTGGTGCTCCTTCGGGATTTGTCAGCTACGAGGGAGCCCCCTTCAGCGGCTCTGCTCCGGGATTTGTTCGGATTGACCATGAACGAGGCCGAGGTAGCCCGCGCGCTGTATGGTGGTGTGACGAAGGAAGCCGTCGCAGCGGCGCGCGGCCTGCGTGTGACGACCATCAAAACCCAGGTTGACGCCATCCTGGCAAAGACAGGGGCTGCAAACTTGAGGGATCTCGAGCGCCTCCTCGGATCTCTCTGATTGCTATGGCAAGAGTTTGGAAAGATTTGGTCGCCATTTTCCTCCGAATAGAGGATGGCACATGAGGCGCTTCGCTTCATGTTGCATGTGAAGACATACAAGTTGTCGATTCAAGTCATCGTCAGTGCCGCCTGCGCTTGATCGGCGGATTGTTGGTTCTCGTATCATGGTCGTGTCGCGCTGCCTTCCAATGCGGGGAATGCGGACTTGCGCCCGCTGTCAGGGCGGCCGACCTGCTGCCGTTTTCCTGAGTTTGAACCAAGAGGAGACATTCCAATGAAACGCACCGTCATCGCCTCTGCATTCGCGATTTGCCTCGGAGTGTCAGCAGCCTGGGCGGGAGAGGCAGGAATCGACAGTGAAGCCGAGTGCAGATCCATCTCCGACATCGAGCTGTCGGGATGCAGGTGCCAGAGCTTGTATTTCGAGAGCAAGTTCGGGCCCGAAGAAGGGGCTGCAGCTCTCCACCTGGTTGGGAGGAGCTACGTGCCCGAGCCTCGTGTCACTACCGCTTCGCTCTACGAGCGCTTCGGCGCCGCAAAGCTGAACCTGGTTGCTCAGAAGATCCTAGAGACGCAGGGTGAGGTCGCCTTTTTCTGCCCCTTCAGCACCAATCTTGCGGAGTGATCATGCCGTTCACTCCAGCGGATGCGGTATTGGTCGTGTTCACCGCATGCAATACGGTCCGGGTGGTCGCCTATCTTCCGCAGATCCTGAAGATCGGGCGTGACACGCAGGGCGCAGCCGCCATTTCTTATACGACGTGGATACTCTTCGGCGTATCTCATCTTTCGACCGTCGCTTATGCCCTTGTTGTAGTGGATGACTGGCGCATGGCAGCCGTCTTTGCAGCGAACACAGTGTGCTGCGGCATCATCGTTGGCCTGACGGCATGGAAGCGCACTGCCTTTCGCAAGGAGCAAAAGCAGTTGGATGGCATCGTTCCCTCAACGGGGCGCAGAGGCCTTGCCGTCGTGCCGCTGAACATGGTTGGCCAGCGACAAAGCTGATCCCTTAGAAGAAGCATCATGGAGTTGTCGCCATGGTATCGAACTCGGTCGACATTCTGGGCTATGCCGCGTCGGTCTTGACGCTAGCTACCTTTGCTCAACGAGCGATGCTGCCGATGCGGATCCTGGCGATTGGAGCGAATATCTGCTTCATCGGATATGGGGTGATGGGCCTGTTCATGCCCGTTCTCATCCTGCACCTCGTGCTCCTTCCGATCAATGTGGTTCGGCTCCACGCAATTGTAAGCCTGTCCAGATCCGATGAGGATCGACAAGTCGCGGAACAGACTGACAGAACCGGGGTGGCTGGAGTTTCGAGCGGCTTGATCTGAAAAGCCGGCAAAAGCATCAGGCGTGAAGTCGAACTCACGCCTGATGCTTTAGGCGCTCTTTGGAGCATCTTTTCACTCAGCACCGATTTTCGGTTCTTGCGTCCAATGTGCAAGCTGGAAGCCGCCGCTCGGCGGGAACCCGCTGCAGGGTATCACTCGGCGGCAGTAAGGGAACAGCCCGCTTGCCGCCCAATCTTTGCTAAGCCAAGCCTGCTCATGGTCAAAAGCGAGAGCCAAGGACGAATGCACCAAGGTCCGCTCCTCTTCTCTTTCCAACTTTTCGAATTCCTGGCTAAATCCCCGCCCCATTCTCAAACGTCCACCGATAGCGCTCATCATATTCCCGCTCCTCGCGCTCGACGCGCTCCAGATGGGCCACGAGCTCGTCGCGCAGCTCGTGGAGGCTGCGGCGGGGCTGGTTGTCGATCTCGTATTCGCCTGGGGCCAAGGACGGGTGGACGTGCTTGTCCATCTCGCCCAGCGTCCGGGTGAGGCGGGCGAGCGGCTGCAGGACGCGCCCTGCGACCGCCAGCGGTTGGTGCTCCAGCTCCTCCGCCTGGCGCTCGGCGAGGCGCCAGAGCTTCTGGGCGATCCGCTCGCGCTGCTCGCCGGGATTGCGCCGGCGCTCCGGGTTCGGATTGGGCCGGGCCGGGCGGGAGGGCAGGGCCGCCCCCGGCGGACGCTTCCACTCGCCCTCAGCCGCATAGCGCGAGACCGTGGAGGCCGAGACCCCCAGCGCCTCACCGATGCGCTTGAAGGAGCGGGTGGTGCATTCCACCCAGTCGCGCATGAGAGCGATCCGCTCCGGGGACAGCTTCTCCCGGATGGACGCCGGCGCGGGCCGGTCGGGATTCGGCGGGGAGGGGATTGGGTCTGTGGTCATGGCAATCGGCTCGTCGCAATAAAAAAGAACAAAAAAGGAACATTATAGGAGGCGCACGGCTATGGTCAAGGTTGAGACGTTCATGCTGTCATCCTTGGCCAAGCGAGGCGGGGGAAGGGGATCCACCCGCACGCTCAGCACCATAGATTTCCTTCCCCTCCGCTGACGCTTCGGCCGGGAATGACACTGGAAAATGACCTTTGGGAAGGCGCCCTGGAACGCCCTGTTTTGAGCATTCCAAGCCGTTCCAGGGCGTTCCAACCCGTTCCAGGGGGCGTTCCAGGGCAGGGCCTTGGAACGTTTCATCAGCGTTCCAACGGAAAACGATCAGATATCATCATTTGTCCTGATAGCTCGCCGGGCGTATTCGGATGGTCCCAACAGGACGACATTCCATGAGCCACGCCACCGCCGCCATGCCCGCCCAGAGCCTGAACCGGATCGACGGGTCGACCCTCGGGCTCTACGCCGCCACCGTGTTCCTGTGGGGTGTGAGCTGGATCGGGATCCGGGCGCAGCTCGGCGTCGTGGCGCCGGAGATGTCGGTGCTGTGGCGCTTCCTGCTCGCCGCCGTGCTCATGTGGGCCTGGGTGCTCGCCACGGGCCACAGGGTGCGCTTTGCGTTGGCCGACCACCTGCGCTTCGCGGCGGTGGGGTGCTGCCTGTTCTCGTTCAACTTCATCTCGTTCTATTACGGCGGCTTGAGCATCCCGTCCGGCCTGCTCTCGGTGGTGTTCTCCCTCGCCTCCGTGTTCAACCTCGTGCTCGGATTCGTGATCTTCCGGCAGCGGCCGGAGGCCAGGGTGGCGCTGGGCGGCGTGATCGGGGTGCTGGGAATCGTGTTCCTGTTCTGGCCGGAGATCACGGGCGCGGGCTTCAACGCGGCGGCCTTGCAGGGGCTGGCTTTGTGCGTGATGGGCACCCTGTTCTTCTGCTCGGGCAACATGATCTCCACCATGGTGCAGCGCCGGGGCGCGCCGCTCTTGTCCGCCACCGCCTGGGGCATGACCTATGGCTGCGGGGTTCTGCTGGCGCTGAACCTCTTGCGCGGCAACGCCTTCATCATCGAGCCGACGGTGAAGTATGTGGGCTCGCTGCTCTATCTCTCCATCGGCGCGTCGGTGCTGGCCTTCATGTCGTACCTCACCCTGCTGCGGCGGCTCGGGGCCGCGCGGGCGGGCTACGCCACGGTGCTGTTTCCCATCGTGGCGCTCACCGTCTCGACCGTGATCGAAGGCTATGTGTGGACGCCGCTCGCCGTCAACGGCGTCATGCTGGCGCTCGTGGGCAACGTGCTCGTGCTGCGGCGGCCCTCTACAGCCAAATAAAGGTTATTCGGCTGCGATCGGCTGCATCGTGCGGGTGGAGCCGAGGTTGTCGAGCGACTGCTTGATGTGGAAGCCGAGGGCATCCGCCAGCGGGTTCTCCTCGCCGCGGGCGCGGATGAGGCCGATCTTGCACGAGGGCAGGGCCGGGAAGCCGTCGGAGGGGCCGAGGATCCGCATGCCGGGGCGCACGGCGCTTTCCGGCAGCACGGAGACCGCGAGCCCCGCCAACACGGCCGCGCCGACTGCCGTGGAATGCCAGCTTACATAGGCGATGCGGAACGGCCGGTCGGCGCTCTCCAGCGCTTCCGTGGCCGAGTGGCGCCAGTCGCAGTTGGGGCGCCCGAGCGCCAGAGGGATCGGCGTCTCCTCGTGCACCCCGTGGCGCGATGACGTGACCCACAGGAGCTGCTCGATGCGCACGATCTCGGACGGGCCGCGCCGGTCCACATGGGTGATGATCGCAAGATCGATGTCGCCGTGCTGCACCCGCTCGATCAGGTTGTGCGTGGGCTCGCACATCACCGTCACCTCGGCCTTCGGGTTGGAACGCGAGAAGCGGGCGAGAATCTCCGGCAGGTAGCGGTCGGCGTAATCGTCGGGGAGGCCAAGGCGCACGCGGCCGGTGAGCTCGTTGTCGTTGAAGGACGCGATGCACTCGGCATTCAGCCGCACGATCCGGCGGGCGTAGTCCAGCAGGCGCTCGCCCTCGTCGGTGAGCTTCGACAGGCGCCCGTCGCGCTCGAAGATCGCCTTGCCGACCCGGTCCTCCAGGCGCTTCATCTGCATGGACACCGCGCTCTGCGTCTTGTGCACGATCTCCGCCGCGCGGGTGAACGAGCCGGTATCGGCAATGGCGACGAACGTTCTCAGCTGGTCAATGTCGAGCAGGTGCATGGCGCAAACCTCATCATCAATCCCATTGATGATACATATCTCAAACAATCGTTTCAAGTGATGAAATCGATCTGGTACGTAACTACCAGATCGAAGAAAATTATCAGCAAGAACAGGATTTTAAATGAAAGCTCTTTGGCAGGAGGTTCCATGAAACGGCTTGTAATCGGAGCGCGATCAGCAGCGCGCCCTGGAACGCCCTGGAACGCTCCTGCAACGCATCCTGGAATGGCCTTCGAACGCTTGGAACGTTCCAAGCGAGATGATCGAGAGTGAACGCAAGGAGAGGTCCGATGAACCGGTCTGCAACATCCACCAAGCCAATCTCAATCATGACCGCTCTGGGGCAGTTCGTCCGTTCGCTTGCGGATCTCTCCAGAGCCCTCCGGCACCGCGGGGAGATCAGGCATCTCGCCGAGTTCGACGACCGGATGCTCAAGGATATCGGGCTCACCCGCAGCGATGTGTCGTGCGCTCTGTCCGAGCCGCTTCTGCGGAACCCGTCCTGGGTGTTGGTTCGAAGCGCCGAGCGACACTCGCGCGGTGAGCGGCCCGATCGTTCGAGCCGGCCTGTTCGTCCGGTCGTGCCGATCGTGGCGCAGGCTAAGCGCTGCGCCTAAGACCTGTTGCCGCCACTCTTGTCGGCGTTGGAAAAGATTGATTGAAGGGACGCGAGGTACTGCATCTGCATCTCGCGTCCTTTTTCCATCATCTCATCGAGGGATGTGGGCGAGGATTGAGGCTCAGGCTTCGGCGGCTCCGCCGGCGGAGGCATCTGGAAGAAGCCGGCAAACATTTCCTCAAAGGGATTGGATGGCTTCTTTTCAGGCGAAGCAGTCTTCATCCAGTTTGTCCAGAGATCAGCCCATGGATTGGCTGCCGGCGAAGCCTGCGAGCTGTCCTTTGTGTTGTTGAAACTCTGAAATGCCTGCGTGTGAGCCATCATCCACTGGGATGTGCCGCCTGCCAGGATTCCGGCGAGCACCGGCAGCAACTGCTGCATCGTGTCGGCGTTGATGCCGGCATAGCTCGCTGCCTGGTGCGCCACGCGCCGGCTGACTTCATCGGAGCCGAAGAGCTGGTCGAGCAGCTGGCGGCCCTCCTGCTGCGCCTGAGGCGTGAAGGGGCTGCCGGCCGCCTGCCAGAAATTCTGATAGGTCCCTCCCATCATGGATTGAAGCACGCGCGTCGGATCGCTCGATGCCATGGCGTGCTGGAGCCCCATGGCAAAAGCCGGCATGAAGGCCGCCATGGTCCGCTGCGGCTGGTCGCCGGAAAGATTGAACTGCCGTGCGAGCGCATCCAGGGCTGCACTGGTCTGCGCCTGTCGCATCAGATCGAACCAGTTGAACATCGCAGCCTCCTCATAAATGCCACCCGGACCTGACGGTCAGGCGACCGGAACAGCTTGCCTCTCCAGACGTCGGATTGTCCAGAACGCCGTGATGATGGCTGCAATCCCGAACGCAACGGAGCCGAGGCCAATCCCGACGAGCGCCCCCTTCGGGCCTGCCATCTGGGCGCCGAAATAGGCGAACGGAATCATGCCGAGGGTGGCGCGGCCCCAGTTGAAGAAGGTCGACAGCAGCGGATAGCCGAGATTGTTGAACGAGGCGTTCGACACCAGGACGAGCCCGATGAACAGCCAGATGAAGCCGCTGAGCTGGCAGAAGAACTGCACGAGCTGGGCCGTCTGCTCGGGGGCGTTGAAGGCCCGGGTCAGCGGCACCTGCACGAGGAACAGGATCACCCAGACGCAGCCCACATAAACCACCGTGACGGTGAGAGCATCCTTCAGGATCTGCTTCATGCGGTCATAGCGCTGGGCGCCCCAGTTCTGTCCCAGCACGGGGCCGATGGCGGCGGCGAGCGCGAACAGGCCGGCAAACGCCACCGGCGTGACCCGGTCGATGATGGCAGAGGCCGCGATGATCTCATCTCCAAAACGGGCCACGACGCCCGTGAAGAACGCATTCGCCGCCGGCGCGGCGATGTTGGTCAGGATGGCGGGTATCGCAATGGCCAGGAAGGGGCGTGCATCGCGCAGCAGGCCGCTCCAGCTGGGAACGGCCAGCAGGTTGTGGACGCGTGTTACATAGCGAAAGCTCACATAGGCCATGACGAAGCGCGCGATGCTGATCGTGATTGCTGCGCCATCCGACTGCAGGTCGAGGCCGAAGATCAGGATCGGGTCGAGAGCGACCGTCACGATGGCAACGGAGAGCGTGGCATACATGCTCCGCTTGGCGTCACCCGCTGCGCGGAGCACCGTGGAGAGCCCCATGCCGAGCGCCATCACGGAATTGGTCGGCAGCGCGATCCAGAGAAAGCTCAGGGCAACGTCGTAGGTCCGGTCATGCCCGCCCAGCGCTTTCAGGATGACGGGAAGCATGAGCAAAACGATCACACTCACAGCGGCAGCGATCAGCGTCATGAGAATGCTGCACGATGTCGCCAGGCGCCGCGCGTCATCCGGCCGGCGCGCGCCGAGCGCGCGCGACACGAGCGCTCCGATAGGGATCATCAGGCCCACATTGATCGAGATCGTGAAGAACATCACGACGGTGGCGAGGCCTACGCCGGCCGTCATGCTCGGGTCATCGAGCCACGAGATATAGAGGAGCGACACAAGATCGACGATGAAGATCGCCACGAGGCCAGCCGCGCCCGTGCCCGTCATGACGAGCACATGACGCATGGTGGAACCGACGACAAAGCGCGGCGTATCGGCCTTCCGGCCCAGTTCTTCCGTCGAAGGACTTGCGTCCATCAAATGACCCCTTCGCCGAGAATATCGCGTGTCTCAGGGCTGAGAGCTCTCGCCTTGCCGGCAGGAGCCGTGAGCGGCTCGGGGGTAATCTTGGAGCCCACCATGAGTTCCGCTCCACCCATCGTGCCGACCTCCCTTTGCAGGACGAGGCGGGCAATGTCGCGCTTGCGGACATCGTTGGCAGCCTGGGCGGCCATTTCAGGATCCGTCCCGAGTTCCTCCAGGGCCGCGCGCCCGAACACGACGGCGGATTCGAAGACCTCACGGATCTGATAGTCGACATCCCGGTTCATGAGCTCGATCGCGTGAATGCGGTCGTAGGCGCGCACGAAGCTGCGGGCGTTCTGGAAGTTCTCGTGGATGATCTCGATGATCTTCATCATGGCGTCCTGATCATCGATGCAGATGCAGATCATCTCGGCCTTTTCGGCGCCTGCTGCGCGAAGCACGTCGAGACGGGTCCCGTCGCCGTAATAGACCTGAAGGCCAAAACGCCCTGCGTCGCGGATGCGCTCCACATCGCTGTCGATCACGGTCACCTGAATGCCCTGGGTCAACAGAACCTGGTTCACGATCTGCCCGAACCGCCCGAAGCCGATCACGAGGACGCGGCTCTCGAGTTCGCCTTCGGGCGCATTCAGCCCGTGCAGGTCCGGCTCGTCCGCGCCCGCATGATGGTTCCTGAGAAGCCTCTCGACGAGCGTCGACAGGAGCGGTCCCAACAGCATGGTGATGGCGGCGAGCGCCGTCAGCGGCTGCGCCTCGGCCGCCGACATGATGCCGAGCCCTGCAGCGACGGGAATCAGCACGAACGCGAATTCGCCGGCCGTGCACAAAATCGTGCCCGACCGCAAACCGTCGCGCCAGCTTGCCCCGAACAGCCGCGACAGGACCGCGATGATGAGGGTTTTGCCAAAGAGAACGACAGGAGCCGCAAGGGCGAGCATCACCCACTGCTCCCGCACGAGGGCAAGGTCGATCGACATGCCCACGCTCATGAAGAAGAGGCCCAGCAGCATGCCGCGGAAGGGCTCGATATCGGCCTCCAGCTGGTGACGGAAATTGGATTCGGCGAGCAGCAGGCCTGCCAGGAAGGCGCCCATGGCCATGGACAGGCCGACCTCCTGCATGAGGAGCGCCGCGCCGAGGACAACGAGCAGGGCCGATGCGGTCATCACCTCGCGGGCGCCGCTGCGGGCGAGGATTCGGAAGAAGGGATTGAGCCCATAGCGGCCGATCAGAACCACGGCGACAATCCCGAGGAGCGCCTCGCCGACTGCCAGGAGGCTGTCCGCAAGGGATCCCTGATCCCCGACCCGCGAGGCCAGCAGCGGCAGAATGGCCAGGAGCGGAACGACGGACAGGTCCTGGAACAGCAGGATCGCGAAGGAGCGCTGGCCGTAGGGAGTGGGCAGATCGTTGCGCTCCCCCAGCATCTGGAGAGCGATGGCCGTAGCCGAGAGAGCGACGGCAACCCCGGTGACGAAGGAGGCCTGCGGCGAGAAGCCGACCGCCATGGCGGCAGCGCCGAGAAGGATGGCCGTGATCGCCAGCTGGGCGAATCCAAGCCCGAAGATGTCCCGCTTCATCTCCCAGAGGTGCGACAGCTTGAGCTCGAGCCCGATGATGAAGAGCAGAAGCACCACCCCGAGTTCGGCCACCGTCGCGATCGTCTGCGGATCCTCAACCAGGCTCAGGCCCGAGGGGCCGATAGCGACGCCAGCCGCGAGATAGCCGAGCACCGCACTCAAGCCCATGAGCCGGAACACCGGCACGGCCACGACAGCGGCCCCGCAGAAGGTCAGGATGGGAGGGAGAAAGCTGACGTGGGACGCGGTGGATGCCATGGGGATCAGGAGAGGTGAGGGACTGTTGCACCGTTGTAGGGATTCTTGAGCGGAGGCGCGAGCGTTTATTCGGGCCGTTGGCCTGTCCTGTGCCTGATCGCACAGCTTCGCGAATGCTGCTCCTGACCTCCCGTCATCACCGGCCTCGTGCCGGTGATCCCGATGAGGTGCGGCGCCATATCTGATCGGGATGGCCGGAACAAGTCCGGCCATGACGGGCCAGGTGTCATCCCTGGCGAGCCGCAGGCGAGGGAAGGGGATCCACTCACACGCACAGTGCTACGGATTCCCTTCCCCTCCGCTATGCTCCGGCCGGGAATGACATTGAACCCAGGTGCGCCTTCCGCCGCGAATAAGCGTCGCTCCCGCTTGACAGGAGGGGCCTCGTCTCGCCACATCGCCTCATCATGACGAAGCCACCCCTCCACATTCAGCTCTGTGCCCCGCGCGGCTTCTGCGCCGGGGTCGTCCGTGCCATCGATGCCGTTGAGAAGGCGCTGGCGATCCATGGAGCGCCGGTTTATGTGCGCCATGAGATCGTGCATAACAAGTACGTGGTGGAAAACCTGAAGCGGAAGGGTGCCGTCTTCGTCCGGGAACTCGACGAGGTGCCCGATACGGATGCTCCGGTGATCTTTTCGGCCCACGGCGTCGCCAAGTCGGTGCCCGAGTCGGCTCAGGCCCGCAACCTCTTCGCCATCGACGCCACCTGTCCGCTGGTGACCAAAGTGCACCGGGAGGCGCAGGTCCATCACAAGCGGGGCCGCCATATCATCCTGATCGGCCATGCCGGCCATCCCGAGGTCGTCGGCACCATGGGCCAGCTCCCCGAGGGCGCCGTCACCCTGGTCGAGACCCTGGACGACATCGCCCGGCTCCAGCCGGCCGATCCCGACAATCTGGCCTTCGTGACGCAGACGACCCTTTCGGTCGACGACACGCAGGACATGGTGGATGCTCTCAAAGAGCGCTTCCCGGCCATCGTCGGGCCGCACAAGGAAGACATCTGCTACGCCACCACCAACCGGCAGGGGGCGGTCAAGCGGGTGGCCCCGCAGGTCGATGCTATGATCGTGGTGGGCTCGCCCAATTCCTCCAACTCCCAGCGCCTGCGGGAGGTCGCCGAGCGGGAGGGCTGCCCCATCGTCCGCCTGATCCTGCGTGCCGAGGACATCGACTGGAGCCTCTACGGCAACATCCGGAGCCTCGGCATCACGGCCGGCGCCTCGGCCCCGGAGGTCCTGGTGGAGGAGATCATCGATGCGTTCGCCGAGCGCTATGCGGTGTCGGTCGAGAGCGTGTCCACGGCGGACGAGAGCGTGTTCTTTCCTTTGCCGCGCGAGTTGCGTGAGCAGGCGGCGGAGTAAAAGGTGGCGGTCTATACGGAAGTCAGCGACGAGGAACTCTCGGCGTTTCTCGAAACCTACGACATCGGCACGGTGCTCTCCTACAAGGGCATCGCCGAGGGCGTGGAGAACACCAACTATTTCCTCCACACCACCCAGGGCTCCTACATCCTGACCCTCTATGAGAAGCGGGTGCGGGAGGCCGATCTGCCCTTCTTCCTTGGCCTCATGCAGCATCTGGCCCGCAAGGGACTGAACTGCCCGCTGCCGGTCAACAACCGCCGGGGCGAGCCCCTAGGCCGGGTTGCCGGCCGGCCTGCCGTCATCATCACGTTTCTTGAAGGCATCGCGGTCCGTCGTCCGACGGCCCAGCATTGCGGAGCCCTTGGCGGCGCCTTGGCGCGGCTGCACCTGGCGGGCCAGGATTTTGACGGGCACCGGCCCAATGCCCTCACGGTTGAGGCCTGGGCGCCCCTCTTCGCCCAGGCCGAGGCCCAGGCCGACACGGTCTCCCAGGGCTTGGCAGAGCGGACCCGGCGTGAGTTGGCGAATCTTGAGGCCTCCTGGCCGCGCGGCCTGCCCACCGGCATCATCCACGCGGATCTCTTCACCGACAACGTGTTCTTCATCGGCTCCGAGGTGTCGGGGCTGATCGACTTCTATTTCGCCTGCACGGATGCCTTCGCCTACGACGTGGCCATCTGCCTCAACGCCTGGTGCTTCGAGATCGACGGCTCGTTCAACGTCACCAAGGGCCAGGCGATGCTGGCGGGGTATCAGGCCGTCCGGCGGCTCGGTGTGAACGAGGTCGAAGCGCTACCCACTCTTTGCCGGGGCTCGGCCATGCGCTTCATGCTGACCCGGCTGGTTGACTGGCTCAACGTGCCGCCGGGCGCGTTGGTGAAGCCCAAGGATCCGCTGGAATACGACCGGAAGCTCAACTTCCACCGGCACGTGAGGCACGCACGCGAATACGGGCTTGAGGCATGAGCGGCTCAGAACGGGTGATGATCTACACGGACGGCGCCTGCTCGGGAAATCCAGGGCCGGGCGGCTGGGGCGCGATCCTGTTCTTCAACGGGCGTGAGAAGGAGATCTCCGGCGGGGAGGCTCACACCACCAACAACCGTATGGAGATCAAGGCCGCCATCGAGGGCCTGAATGCCCTGAAGCGCGCCTGCGCGGTCGATCTGTTCACGGATTCCCAATATGTGCGCCAGGGCATCACGCAATGGATGCACAACTGGAAACGGCGGGGCTGGCGCACTGCCGACAACAAGCCGGTGAAGAACGAGGATCTCTGGCGGGAGCTCGACGAGGCGGCTTCCCGCCACGACGTCGCCTGGCATTGGGTGAAGGGCCACGCGGACGACCCGATCAATATCCGCGTCGACGAGCTGGCGGTTGCTGCGATGCAGCCGTTCAAGAAGAACGGCCGGAGGGCCAACGTCTGACCATCCAGCGCAAACCCTGAACGTCATGGCCGGGCTTGTACCGGCCATCTCAATTGTTTGAAGCGCTGCCCTCGCTGATCGGGATCACCGGCACAGGGCTGGTGATGACGAAGGAGGTCGGATTTTTCAGAGATCCTTCAGGAGGTTCTCGGCGCCGGAATGCTGCGCCTTGGAGGGGGCGTCCTCCACGTTCAGCGCCTGCACCACGCCATCCTCGACCACCATCGAGTAGCGTTGCGAGCGGGTGCCGAGGCCGAAGCCTGCACCGTCCATGGACAGGCCGATGGCCTTGGCGAAATCCGCATTGCCGTCGGAGAGGAACTCGATGCCTTCAGCTTCGGAGGCCTTGCCCCAGGCTTCGAGAACGAACACGTCGTTGACCGAGGTCACGAGGATCGCATCGACACCCTTGGCCAGGATCTCGTCCTTCTTCTGCACGTAGCCGGGCAGGTGGTTGCGATGGCAGGTGGGCGTGAAGGCGCCGGGGACGGCGACGAGAACCACCTTCCGGCCCTTGAAGAGGTCGTCCGTGGTCTTCGCCACGGGGCCATCGGATGTCATGACGCGGAAGGTAACCTGGGGCAGGCGTTCGCCGACCTGAATGGGCATGGGAAGGTTCTCCAAGCTGAGCGGATAGATGCCTTTGTCCTAGCGCGGCAGGCCGCCCGCGTCGAGGCTGACTTCCGTCTCTATGGCCTTGTCCCCGGCCACCAGCGTCAGGCGCACGGGAACGGAACCCGAGGCATCCTTTGGCTTCTCCTCGACCGTGACGGTGAAGCGGTCACCGTCGACCGGATGGGAGGCGGACAGGAACCAGTTCTCCGGTCCCTCGGGGAAGAGGGCGGGCTTCGTACCCGACGGCGCCCGGACAGTGACCATCAAGGCCGGCTTGTCCTGGGCGAGGGAAGCGACGGACAGGATCGACAGATCGGCCTGGGCTCCCAGGGCTTGAGTGAGCGGGACCTTGGCCAGGGCCGTTTCGATGGCCTTGCGTTCGGAACCAGCTCCGGTCAGATCCAGGGCCATATCCGCATGGGCCGGGATGCAGATGTCGTTGCAGACTCCGTATTCCAGCGCCAGGACAAGCTTGACGGGCTTTGCCGGATCCTTGGGCTTCACGAGGATCGGGATCACGGCCTGCTTGCCGTAGACATAGGCAACGCCTGCCGCATCCACATGCCGCTTGGGGGCAGGCCAGCGAACCTCGGTGCTGGCCACGTTCTCCGATCCCGACCAGTCGAACCGTGGCGGCAGGCCGGAATCACCTGGATTGCGCCAGTAGGTCTTGAACCCCTGGTCGAGGGTGATCTCGACGCCGGCGAGCCAATGCTCTCCATGCTGCCCTCCACCAATCAGGCGGGCCCGGGAGTGGAACCCTTGGGTCGAGGCGGAAGGCTTGACGGGTTGCGCGATGGCTGCGGCAAAGAACAAAATACAAAAAAACGCAACCGAAGCGGCGCGGAGCATGGATGCCATGGAACTGACGCCTCCCTGAGGCACTTCACTTATGCGTTTATTCTCGGGTCTGCCATCCACGATCCTGTGATCGGGCGGGCAAGCCCGGCAAGGTAGATTGTAGGATATGGGCTCGCACCTTTCACCATACGGCACTGATTCAACGTACCTCGACGGGCAGCTTCTCGTGGCGATGCCAGGGATGATGGACGAGCGTTTCGCCCGGGCCGTCATCTTCATCTGCGCCCACTCGTCGGAGGGAGCGATGGGCATCATCCTCAACCGGCCTGCCGCCAACGTGACCATGCCGGACCTGCTGGTTCAGCTCGAGATCGTTCCCGAGGTGGAGCGCATCAGCCTGCCGCAGAAGGTGGGGAACATGCAGGTGCTCATGGGCGGCCCCGTGGAGACGAGCCGCGGCTTCGTGCTCCATTCGCCGGACTTCCACCTCGCCCAGTCGACCCTGCCCATCGACGACGGCATCTGCCTGACGGCCACCATCGACATCCTGCGCGCCATCGCGGCCGGTCGCGGGCCCGCGAATGCGGTGCTGGCGCTGGGTTATGCCGGCTGGGGCGCGGGCCAGTTGGAGATGGAGCTGCAAGCCAACGGCTGGCTCAACACGCCGGCCGATGCGGAAATCGTCTTCAACACGGCGGCGGACGTGCGCTACGAGATGGCTCTGCGCCGGATCGGCATCGAGCCCGCCATGTTGTCCATGGAAGCCGGCCACGCCTGATCAAGCCGCCGCGGGAGCAGCCCCTACCAGCTGGCGTGCCTGAAGCGTCGACATGGGCTCGCCGAACACGGGTCCCTGGGCGTATTCGCAGCCGAGCTGGTAGAGCTCGATCGCCTCGGATTCGCTTTCTGCGCCTTCCGCCACGATCTCCATGCCGAGCTCGTGCGCCATCTTCACGATGGAGCGCAGAATGACGGGCCTGCCGCCCGCCATCTGGCGCACGAAGGACTCATCCACCTTGATCGTGTCGAACGGGAAACGCTGCAGGTAGGCGAGGGCGGAATAGCCTGTTCCGAAATCGTCGAGCGACAGGCCGGCGCCGAGGTCGCGCAGGCGCGAGAGCATCTGGGCCGAGTATTCCGGGTTCTCCATCACGAGACTTTCCGTCATCTCGATCTTGAGCGTGCCGGGAATGACGCCGCAGCGGGCGATCACGGTCTTCACGTCCTGCAGCAGGTCGTGCCGCAGCAGATGATGGCTCGACATGTTCACGCTGGCGAAGATCGGCGGCTCCACCTCAAGGGCGTTCTGCCAGGCGGCGAGTTCGCGGCCGGTCTGCTCGAGCAGGAACACGCTCAGCTTGACGATGAGGCCGGTCTCCTCGGCGATCGACATGAAGTCCTCAGGGCCGACACGTCCGAGGCGTGGATGATCCCAGCGCAGCATTGACTCGAACCCCGCGATGGTCCGGTCTTCGAGGCGCACGATCGGCTTGAACAGCACCTTCATCTCGCCCCGGTCGAGGGCGTGGCGAAGGTCGGTTTCCATGGTGAAATGATCGCTGCGGTCTGACCGCATGGTGGGCCGGAACACCTCGATCCGGTCGCCGCCGTTGCGCCGTGCATGGGCCATGGCGATCTCGGCATTGCGCAGTACCTCTTCGCGCCGCGCGGCGATCTGCGGATCGTAAAGCGCGATGCCGATGGAGGCGGTGAGGAAGAACTCGCGCTCGGAATAGGTGAACGGCGTCGTGACCACGCGGCGGACCATGTCGGCGAACGAGATGATGCGGTCGGTCTCCCGCTCGGAGAGCAGGATGATCGCGAACTCGTCGCCCGAGATGCGTGCCAGGGTGTCCTGCGGCTTCAGCAGACGGCTCAGGCGGCGCGACAGGGTCAGGAGGATCGAGTCGCCGGCCGCATAACCGGCGGTGGCATTGGCGTCCTTCAGCTTGTCGATGTCGATGACGACGACGGTCGGGCGCAAGGCATCGTCCTGGCTGGCGAAGGTGAGAGCCGCCTCCAGCCTGTCGTAGAAGAGCTGCCGGTTCGGCAGGCTGGTGAGGTTGTCGTGCACGGCGTCGTGCAGCAGACGCTCCTCCGCGGTCTTGCTGTCCATGACGTCCGCGAGGGTGCCGACGATGCGCAGCACCTCGCCGTCCGAGCCGATCACCGGGCGGGCCCGGAGGCGGAACCAATTATGCGCGCCGGTGGACGAGCGCAGGCGGAAATCCTGGGTGAGGCGGCCGCGGCGCTGCTCGATGACCGCATCAAGAGCGAGCCGGTAGCGGTCCTTGTCGAAGGGATGGATCAGGTCGAGCCAGGCGGAGGCCGGACCTTCCAGCGAGCCGCGCTTCAATCCGAGCTGATGCTCAACCTCGGGGCTGACGAAGATGTTGTCCGAGACTACGTCCCAGTCGAACACGATGTCGCCGGCGCCCGTGAGGGCCAGCGCCCGGCGCTCCGTGTCGTTGACGAAGCCGCGCGCGAAACCGCCGCCCGCGAAGGCATGCTGCATGACCGTGAAGCCGATGAGCATGACCACAAGGACGAGGCCACCGACGAGGGCAGGGGGCACGAGGTCGGAGGAGAGCTGGCCCACGACGGTAAAGCTCGCCGCCGTCACCCAGGCGACAAGGAGCAGCCAGGTGGGAACGAGCATCACGGCGCGGTCGTACCCGTGGGTCGCCAGATGGATCACGAGGACGAAGCCGATGCCGGCCACCGCTGCGATGGAGATGCGGGCCACGCCCGAGGCCATCGGAGGATCGACGATGGCGAGCGCCACCATCCCCCCGAGGAACAGAAGCCAGAAGGCCGTGACGTGGCTGTAGCGCACGTGCCAGCGATTAAGGTTGAGATAGGCGAAGAGGAACACGAGCAGCGTTGCCGAGAGCACCGCCTCGGCGCCGGCGCGGTAAATCTGCTCGGTTGCTTCCGTGATCGGGAAGACACGCTGGAAGAAGCCGAAATCGATGCAGGCATAGGCGAGAACCGCCCAGGCCAGCGCCGCGGCCGCCGGGAAGATCAGGGCGCCCTTCACCACGAACACGATGGTGAGGAACAGGGCGAGCAGGCCCGCGATGCCGATGATGATGCCCTTGTAGAGGGTCAGGCCGTTGACCCGGTCCTTGTAGGCATCCGCATCCCACAGGTGAACCTGGGGTAGGTTTTCGGAGCGCAGCTCCGCCACGAAGGTGACGGTGGTGCCGGGATCGAGGGTGATGAGGAAGAGATCGGCGTCCTCGCTGTCATCGCGCTCGGGCCTGATGCCCTGGCTTGCCGTGATTGCCGCGATGCGGGTTGCGCCGAGGTCGGGCCAGATGACCCCGGAGCCGGTGAGGCGGAAATGCGGAGCGACCAGGAGGCGCTCGATCTGCTCGTCGGTGTCGTTGGTGAGCGCGAAGACCATCCAATCCGGCCGGGTGCCGGACTCGCGCGCCTTCACGGCGATGCGGCGGACGATGCCGTCACGCCCGGGAGCCGTGGAAATACGGATCTCGTCCCCGTCCGAGTTGTAGCGCTCGATGGCCGGGGTGAGGTCGATGGCCTTCATCTTGGGGTCGACGCGCACAGACTCGACAGCCCAACCGGCTGTCGGCAAGGCAAGCCCGAGGAATGTCGCCAAAAGAAAGGCTATGGCGAAAGAAACGATCCGCAATGCTTCGGTCTTTCGTCCGGTACTAAGACAATGGAAGGGAATTGGTACCGGTCAGGAGGCTTGAGAGCAAGGCGGAGCCGGAACAGGCCCCCACTTGTCCGCAGGACTCATTGGTTATTGTTACCAGAACCTCGGACCCAAAAGTGGAAACCACTTTTGGGATTAATCCGATGCTCATCTTTTGAGTAGCGCATCGTACGGAAAACAGGATCCACTTTTCGCTGGCGCGGCCCGCTGGGTCCGTACGATGCGCTGTGGCCATGGGACCCTTTTGCGGCGGGATTGAGGAGAAGCAGCCATGCCCATGGGGCAGCTGCGACCGAAAATTAGCCGCGCAGCCCCTGAGCAATGCTGTCCAATGACGGCAGCGCCTTGATAGGGCCAATCGCCGCCATGGTGGGCGTGCCCTGCAAGAGCGAGCGGCCCGCCTCGCGCACATGCGTAACCTCGAGGGCATCGACCTTGCGGACGATCTCCTCGCTGCCGACCACCCGGCCCCAGGACAGGAGCTGGCGGGCCACACGCTCGATGCGGCCGCCGGGCGTCTCCAGGGCCGTCAGCAGGGCGACCTTCATCTGGGCCTTGGCGCGGATCAGCTCGATCTCGCTGATGTCCTGCGTGGCCTGAACCATGCAGGCCAGCGTCACGTCCATCAGCTCGCGCACGTCCGATCCCGCCGTTCCGGCGCCGATGCCGAAGAGGCCGCAATCGGAGAAGGGCCAGTGGAAGGAATCGATGGAATAGGCGAGGCCGCGGGTCTCGCGCACCTCGTGCCAGAGGCGTGAGGTGAGCCCGCCGCCAAGCATGTGGGCGAAGAGGTGCGCGGCGTAATAGTTCGGGTCCTTGAAGGAGAGGCCCGGCAGGCCGAGCACCAGATTGGCCTGCTCGAGCTTGCGGGAGATGCGCCGCTCGCCGCCGGTATAGCGGCCCGCCTCGGGCTGGCGCGCCTCGACGGGCGGCATGGCGCCGAACAGGCGCTCGGCCAGGTCGACGATCCGGGCATGCTCCACGTCGCCGGCGGCTGCCAGCACCATCTTGCCGGGGGTGTATTCCCGGGCCAGGAAGGCGCGGATCGTCGCCTCGTCGAAGCTCCTGATGGTCTCCGGCGTGCCGAGGATCGGGCGGCCGACCGCCTGGCTCGCGAATGCGGTTTCCATGAAGGCGTCGTAGATCAGGTCGTCCGGCGTATCCTCGACGGCGGCGTATTCCTGCAGGATCACGCCCTTTTCACGGGCAAGCTCGCCCGCGTCAAAAGCCGAGTGGATGAGGATGTCGCCGAGCACGTCGAGGGCGACGTCCACGTTCTCGCCGAGCACGCGGGCCGTGTAGCTCGTGTATTCGACGCTGGTCGCGGCATTGATGTCGCCGCCCACGTTCTCGATGTCTTCGGCGATCTGCCGGGCGGAGCGCCGCGCCGTGCCCTTGAACGCCATGTGCTCGATGAGATGGGACAGGCCGTGCTCATGCGGCTCTTCGTGGCGCGAGCCGGTGCCGACCCAGACGCCCAGCGTCGCGGTGGCGATCTCGGGCATCCGCTCGGTGGCGACCATCAGGCCGTTGGGCAGGGTGGTGATGTCGATCCGCTTCTCGCGGACGAAGTGCTGGTTCATGCGGCTGCGCCTTTGACCGCCCGCGCGCGCTCACGGATGAAGCGCTCGACCGCAGCCTGGTCGTTGGGAAGAACGGTGAAGCTCTCCTGGCGCTCCATCAGATCCGCCATGTGCGGCGGAAGTGCGGGGCGCACGCCTGTGGCGCGCTCGACCGCATCCGGGAATTTCGCCGGATGGGCGGTGGAGAGGGCGACCACGGGCGTTCCGGGATCCTGCTTCAACAGGGCGCGGGCGGCGCGGGTGCCGACGGCGCTGTGCGGATCGAGCACATATCCGGTGCTGCGATAGGTCTCGGCCATTTCCGCCAAGACGTTACCCTCGTCGACGGCCTGAGCCGAGAACTCCTCGCGGATGCGGGCCAGCGGCTCCGCGTCGATCAGGAAGGCGCGGGACTGGTGGAGGCTTGCCATGAGGCGGCGCACCGCCTCGCCGTCGCGGCCGTAAGCTTCGAACAGCAGGCGCTCGAAGTTCGACGAGATCTGGATGTCCATGGAGGGCGAGGTCGTGGGGTGCACGCCCTTGATCTCGTAGGAGCCCGAGCCCAGCGTACGGGCCAGGATATCGTTGGCATTGGTGCCGATCATCAGCTGCTCGATGGGCAGGCCCATGCGCTTGGCCACCCAGCCGGCGAGAATGTCGCCGAAATTCCCCGTGGGCACGGAGAACGAGACCGGGCGGTGAGGAGCGCCCAGCGCAACGGCGGCGGTGAAGTAGTAGACGACCTGAGCCGCCACGCGGGCCCAGTTGATGGAGTTCACGCCCGAGAGCTGCAGCTCGTCACGGAAGCGGGCATGGTTGAACATGCCCTTCACCATGGTCTGGCAGTCGTCGAAGGTGCCCTCGACGGCAAGCGCATGGACGTTGGGCGACGCGACCGTCGTCATCTGCCGGCGCTGGACGTCCGACACGCGGCCATGCGGGTAGAGGATGAAGATGTCGACCTGATCGAGACCCTTGAACGCCTCCACGGCCGCGCTGCCGGTGTCGCCTGAGGTCCCGCCGACAATGGTCGCGCGCGCGCCACGGGCTTTCAGCACGTGATCCATAAGGCGCCCGAGCAGCTGCATCGCCACATCCTTGAAGGCGAGCGTGGGGCCGTGGAAAAGCTCGAGCACGAACAGGTTATCGCCGAGCTGGGTCAGCGGGCAAACGGCCGCGTGACGGAACGAGGCGTAGGACTCGTCGATCATGCGTGACAGTGCTGATTCCGGAATGTCGCCGTCGACGAGCGGGCCTAGCACGGCTTTCGCCACTTCAGCGTAGGGCTTGCCGGCGAAGCTGCCGATGGTTTGCGTGGTCAAGGTCGGCCAGCTCTGCGGCATGTAGAGGCCGCCGTCCCGGGCGAGGCCGGTCAGCAGGGCATCGGCGAAGCCGAGCGCCGGGGCTTCCCCCCGGGTCGAAACATGGAGCAATGTCGATCTCCTGGAATTCGGCCGGACATTATGGGGATGGACCGGACACGGCAAGCCGCATCCGGTCGCAGAGTTCAAGGTTTTATCCGGGCCATCGCATAGGCATCGACGTAGGCGCCGCCCCGGAAGGCGAAATCCCTGTGCGTGCCTTCGATCTCGAAACCGTTGCGCTTGTAGAGGGCGATGGCCGGGGCGTTGTCCACATAGACGGTCAATTCGATCCGGCGCAGGTTCAGCCAGTCGTCGGCGATCATGATGAGCTCGCGCAGCAGCCGTGAGCCGATGCCGCGGCCGTGGAAGTCATCGTGCAGGCCCATGCCCAGATAAGCCACATGCGCGCGCCGGCCCTGGTACCGCTCGAAGCCGCCATTGCCGATGATCTGTCCGTCCGTCTCGACCACGAGACTGACATTGCTGGCCGGGTTTATGCCCTCAAGCCATTTCCGGGTCGCTTCGGGCGTCTGGTGGGGCAGGCGCAAGGTGCCCCAGCGATAGCCGGGCATATTGCCCAAGGCCGCGATGCCGTCGCGATCGCTCGGGCGCGCCGCGCGGATGACGATGTCATCGGTGGGACTGAGTGGGTGAATTTCGGGCTGCAGGCTCATATCGCTCTCCTTGGATGAAGGCGGAGGCGAACCGAACCCTTGAGAAGCCCTGCTCGTCTCCGCAGGGCTTTCAGGAATATGCTCGACGCTAGCTTAAACGCGCAAAGCCTCTGCCGTGCGCCCTGCAAGGCGCATCGTGAGATGGGTTACGGTCATGAGCAGCGTGAACATGTGAAACATGCTACAATAGACAGGATTATAAGCCAAGCTCACCTTTCCTGCAGAGGACCGGGCTCATGCGCATGACACGGATCGACTGGATCCTGCTCCCCGTTTTGGTGGGTGTGCTGGCGGGCATCGTGGTGGGAGCGTTCCTGCTCGCGGGCTTCATCGGATTAGGCGTCCTCGGCCTGATCATCGGCGTAATGGCCCAGAACATCGAACTTGAGAAGGATGGTGCGGTCGGCCATTCCAGGACGACATCGCTCTATGCGGAGCAGTTCAGGGCCCGGGAGAAGATGACCCGTGCAGAGAAGGCCGAGCACCGGGCGGAGAACGAGGCGCTCCTCAAATGGCTGTTCGTCGCCAAGGTCGTCAGCGCCGGGCTGATCATCCTCGGCTTCGGCCTATTCTTCCAGTTTCAGCTCGGCTGAACCCGGTCCTTTCAGCCGCCGCCAAATGAAGGCTGCGAAGACGCCGATCAGGGTGAGCGCGATGCCGAACCAGGTCACCGCGTATTGCAGGTGGCTGTTCGGCAGGGTCAGGGGCGTCTGCCCGCCGCGCGGCCAGCCGCCTGGATTGGGACTTGCGTCCGCGTCGATCAGGAACGGAGCAACCCGCTCGAGGTCGCGGGCGGCCGCCATGGCTTGGGGATCGCGGGCGAACCATTGGTTGCGGGCGGGATCGTCATTGGGCGTGAAGGAATTGCGGCCTTCCGGCGCCCGCACGAGGCCGGTGATCGTGACCTCGCCCTTGGGCTGGCTCTCGGGGCGGCGGGCGGCATCGCGCAGGTCTGTGGGCACGAAGCCGCGGTTGATCATCACGATGGCCCCGGTGGCAAGCCTGAGAGGCGTGATCAGGTAATAGCCCTGGATCGGCGCACCCTGCCGTTCGCCGCGGGCGAGGCCGTAGACCGGCGCTTCGAGCTCGTGAAGAAAGGTGCCGGTCACCCGCACCTTTCGGAATTCGTCCTGATCGGCACGCCAGCTGGGCCACTCCGCTTCGGGCAGAATGGCGCTGGGCTCGCCATAGGCGCGGGTCTCGATCTGCGCGATCAGGCCTTCCTTCCAGGCCTTGCGCTGGAGCTGCCAGGTGCCGAGGCCAATCAGGATGGCCAGCGCCACCAGGGCTGCCAAGCCCGGCAGAATAAGGGATCGGCTCTTGTGCAGGCGGGCGGCGGTCACTTCTCGAAGCGTCCTTCCTCGGCCTTGTGGTGATATTGCAGGTTCATCAGAACGCCCTTGAGCGGACGCACCAAGAGGAGGCTCAAGACGATGCTGAGACCCGTCCACATGACGAGGTGGAGCCAGATCGGCGGCTCATAGGTGAACTCGGTCCACAGCGCCAGGGCCACCACCACGATTCCGACAAACGACATCACGAAAAACGCCGGGCCATCGCCCGTGTCCGTGAAGGCGAGGTCGAGGCCGCAGGCCTCGCATTTCGGCTGCACCGTGAGGAAGCCCTTGAACACATGTCCCTTGCCGCAGCGGGGGCATAAACCTTTAAGGCCGGTGGTGATGGGCGAGGGGGCGGACGGATCATGAGCCACGGCTGTTCTCCAGAGTGGGCCGGCGGGGCTGACCGACACATGGTGATGGCAGCCCGAAAATGCGAAGGGCGGCTGTGAAGCCGCCCCTGCTGAATTTGTCCGACAAGCGGCTTAGTGGCCGGCGCCGCTTCCACCGTAGCCCCACACATAGATGGCGGCGAAGAGGAAGAGCCACACCACGTCAACGAAGTGCCAGTACCAGGCGGCGAACTCGAAGCCGAGATGCTGCTGGGGCGTGAAGTCACCGCGATAGGCGCGCAGCAGGCAGACGGCCAGGAAAATCGTGCCGATGATCACGTGAGCGCCGTGGAAGCCCGTCGCCATGAAGAAGGTGGCGCCGTAGATGTTGCCGCTGAACCCGAAAGCCGCGTGGCTGTACTCGTAGGCCTGCACGAAGCTGAACACGAGGCCGAGGATCACCGTGAGCCACAGGCCCATCTTCAGGCCCTGGCGGTCATTGTGCAGGAGCGCGTGGTGCGCCCAGGTGACCGTGGTGCCGGAGGTGAGCAGGATCAGGGTGTTGAGAAGCGGCAGGTGCCAGGGATCGAAGGTCTCGATGCCCTTCGGGGGCCACACGCCGCCGAGCGCCTCGACACGGGAGTAGAGCTGCGGGTCGTTGGCGTAGAGGGCAGCGTCGAAATAGGCCCAGAACCAGGCGGCGAAGAACATCACCTCGGAGGCGATGAACATGATCATGCCGTAGCGGTGGTGAAGCTGGACCACCCGGGTGTGCGAGCCGGTATTGGCCTCCTTCACCACGTCGGTCCACCAGGAGAGCATGGTGTAGAGAACGCCGATGATGCCGGCGCCGAAGACGATCGGGCCAAGGTCCATCCCGGCGATGGCGATGTCTTTCCACCAGGTCACGAAGCCGGCGGCCATCAGGAAGGCGCTGACCGCGCCGATGAGCGGCCACGGGCTCGGTTCAAGGATGTGGTAGTCGTGGTTCTTGGCGTGGGCCTCGGCCATTTCGTGTCGTCTCCGTGCCTCGAAGGTGAACTCGCTTTAGGACGTTTCCGCCCAGCTTGTCACGTGTCTTATTGAGAGATGGGGGTGGTGGATGATGTCACCTCCGCCACCGGCTTTCCCCCCTTGGAGGGGAAGTAGGTGTAGGAGAGGGTGATGGATGAAAGGTTTTTCACGTCGCGGTCCTCCGCCAGGCGGGGATCGACGTAGAAAACGACGGCGGATTCCAGGGTTTCTCCCGGCTGCAGGGTCTGCTCGGTGAAGCAGAAGCATTCGAGCTTGGAGAAGTAGGTGCCGGCAAGGTCGGGCTGCACGTTGTAGGTGGCAATGCCCGTCGTCGGCTTGTCGCCCTTGTTGGTGACCTTGTAGAGAACCGTCGTGGTCTCGCCGAGCTTGACCTTGACCTCAGGGGTTTCCGGCGCGAAACGCCAGTTCAGGCCGGGCGCCACGTTGGAGTCGAAACGCACGGAGATCGTCCGGTCCAGCACCTGCGAGCCGTTGCTGTCGACCACGATGGGGGTGCCGCCGAAGCCGGTGACCTTGCAGAAGAGGTCGTAGAGGGGAACGGACGCGTAGGCGAGGCCCACCATTCCCACGACGAGGCCGACGCAGGCGAAGGCCGTGCGGTGCATCTTGCGCTGGATGTGCGGATTCTCAGCCATGTCCAAACCTCACATGGGGCGCTGCAGAACGCCCGGTCCGAGCTTCGCGATCGTGACCACGTAGAACAGAACCACGAGCACTCCGAGGGTGAGCGCCAGCGCGAGCGAACGCGTGCGGCGGCGCCTCTGTTCCTCGGGCGTCAGGCTCTGGGATGACTTGCGATCCGCCATGGGGCTACCCGAACACAGGCCGGAAGAAGCCGAAGCCGTGCTCCACGAGAAGGGTCGCGAAGAGCAGGAAGAGATAGAGAATCGAGAAGCCGAAGAGCTGCTGGGCCACCCGCATGGCCGGCTCGCCCTGGCGCAGGCGATAGACCTGGACAGCCAGCGCCAGCATGCCGAGGCCGCCGATGAGCGAGATGATGGCATAGGCCAGACCGCCGAAGCCCAGAGCCACCGGAGCCATGCCCAGCGGTGCCAGGAGGATCGTATAGGCCAGGATCTGGAAACGGGTCGCGTCCGGACCGGCCACGTTCGGCATCATGGGAATGCCGGCGCGCTCGTAGTCGCCAGACTTCACGAGGGCCAGAGCCCAGAAGTGAGGCGGCGTCCACATGAAGATGATGGCGAACAGCACCACGCTGTCCCAGGCCACGTGACCGGTGACGGCAGCCTGCGCGACGATCGGGGGGAGGGCGCCCGCCGCACCGCCGATGACGATGTTCTGCTGCGTCGTGCGCTTCAGCCACATGGAGTAGACGACCACGTAGAAGAAGATCGTGAAGGCAAGGAGGCCTGCGGCAAGCCAGTTGCTGACGAGGCCCAGGATGATGACCGAGCCGACGGAAAGCGTCACGCCGAAGGCCAGGGCCTCGCCGGGCTGGATCTTGCCGGCCGGAATCGGGCGCTTGCGGGTGCGGGTCATGACCGCATCGATATCCGCGTCCCACCACATGTTCAGGCACCCGGAGGCGCCGCCGCCGACGGCGATCATGAGGAGCGACACGAAGGCGACGATGGGGTGAACGTTGGATGGGCTGACGACCATGCCGACCAGCGCCGTGAAGACGACCAGAAACATCACCCGCGGCTTCAGGAGGGCGAAGAAGTCGGACACCTCACCCTGAGACAGGCCTGCCGTGGCAAGGCTCTCGACGTGGGGTTCGGCCAGAGAGTTCGACATGGTGCTCATCACAAAATTCCGAAATGCCGTGACGAGGCCGAAACGGCCTCCAATGGTCGGCTCCTCGCCGGAAGGCTTGAATTCGTGCAAGCCCTCTGGGGAGGAGCCGGGCGGCGAAGGCCGCCCAGCTCAGCTTTCTTAATGGTGCGTGTCGATGACGCGCGGCAGGGTCTCGAACTGGTGGAACGGAGGGGGGGAGGACAGGGTCCATTCCAGCGTCGTCGCACCTTCGCCCCACGGGTTCGCAGCAGCCTTTTCCTTGCGGATGAAGGCATAGACCACGCCGAACATGAAGATGAAGAGGCCGGCGAAGAACACGTAGCCGCCGATAGACGATACAAGGTTCCAGCCCGCGAAGGCGTCCGGGTAGTCCGCATAGCGGCGCGGCATGCCGGAGAGGCCGAGGAAGTGCATCGGGAAGAACAGCACGTTGGAGCCGATGAAGGCGACCCAGAAGTGCAGCTTGCCGATCCATTCAGGCATCACGTAGCCGGTGATCTTCGGGAACCAGTAGTACATGGCCGCGAAGATCACGAAGACTGCGCCGAGCGACAGCACGTAGTGGAAGTGGGCCACCACGTAGTAGGTGTCGTGCATGTAGCGGTCGACGGGAGCGTTCGCGAGCACGACGCCGGTGACGCCGCCGACCGTGAACAGGAACACGAAGCCCACGGCCCACTGCATGGCCGCCGTGAAGCGGATGGAGCCGCCCCACATGGTGGCGATCCAGGAGAACACCTTCACGCCGGTGGGAACCGCGATCACCATGGTGGCGAACACGAAGTAGGCCTGGGTCTGGAGCGAGAGGCCGACGGTGTACATGTGGTGCGCCCACACGACGAACCCGACCACGCCGATCGCCACCATGGCGTAGGCCATGCCGAGATAGCCGAAGATCGGCTTCTTGGAGAAGGTGGAGATGATGTGGGACACGATGCCGAAGGCCGGCAGGATCATGATGTACACTTCGGGGTGGCCGAAGAACCAGAACAGGTGCTGGTAGAGCACCGGATCGCCGCCGCCCGACGGATCGAAGAAGGTCGTGCCGAAGTTGCGGTCGGTGAGCAGCATCGTGATCGCGCCCGCGAGAACCGGCAGCGACAGGAGCAGCAGGAACGCGGTCACCAGCATGGACCAGGCAAACAGCGGCATCTTGTGCAGCGTCATGCCCGGAGCGCGCATGTTGAGGATCGTGGTGATGAAGTTGATCGCGCCCAGGATCGACGCCGCACCGGCGAGGTGCAGGGCGAAGATGCCGAAGTCGAGCGCCGGGCCCGGATGGCCGACGGTGGAGAGCGGCGGATAGACGGTCCAGCCGCCGCCGAAGCCCAGCGAGCCCGGAGCGCCCTCGACGAAGAGCGAGCAGAGCATCAGGGCGAAGGCCGAGACGGTGAGCCAGAACGAGATGTTGTTCATCCGCGGGAAGGCCATATCGGGCGCGCCGATCATGATCGGGATGAACCAGTTGCCGAAGCCGCCGATCAGGGTGGGCATCACCATGAAGAACACCATGATGAGGCCGTGGCCCGTCACGAAGACGTTGTAGGCCTGCGGATTCGAGAAGTACTGGAGGCCCGGCTCCTGCAGCTCCAGGCGCATGCCGATGGAGAGAAGGCCGCCGATGATGCCGGCCGTGAAGCCGAAGATGAGATAGAGCGTTCCGATATCCTTGTGGTTCGTCGAATAGAACCAGCGGCGCCAGAAGCTCGGAAGGTGATCGTGGTGATCCGCGTGAGCGGCATCAGCTGCATGTGCCATGATAGACCTCTGTGGTCCTTTCAGATTACTGAGCGTTCGCGAACTTGACCGGGGCGGAGCTGTCCGTGGAAGCATAACGCTGCTTCGCCTCGGCCAGCCAAGCGGCATATTGCTGCTCGCTCACGACGCGGATTTCGATCGGCATGTAGGGATGGCCGTTGCCGCAGAGCTCCGAGCACTGCCCGTAATACACGCCTTCCTTGTCGGCCTTGAACCAGGTCTCGTTCAGGCGTCCGGGAATGGCATCGACCTTGAGGGCGAAGGACGGAAGCGCGAAGGCGTGCATCACGTCGGCGGAGGTCACCTGAACCCGCACGACCTTGCCCACCGGCACGACCATGGCGTTGTCGGCGCCCAGAAGGCGCGGCTGGTCAGGCTTGCGGGCGCTGTCCTCGGTGATCATGTTCGAGTCGAACTTGAAGCCGCCGCCCTGATCTCCGGGATATTCATAGCCCCAGTACCAGGAATAGCCGGTCGCCTTCACCACCAGATCGGCCTGCGGGGGCACGAGCTGCTCGCGCAGCAGGCGGAAGGACGGAATGGCAATCGCCACGAGGATCAGAACCGGGACGATGGTCCAGGCGACTTCGAGAAGAGTGTTGTGGGTGGTCTTGGAGGGGGCCGGGTTCTTGCTCTCGTTGAAGCGGGCAACGATCACGAGCAGCAGCGCCAGCACGAAAAGGCAGATCGCGGCCATGAGCCAAGTAAGGTAGGTGTGAAAGTTGGACACGTTCTGTGCCAACTCGGTCACCATCTCCTGCATGCCGGTTTCCCATGGGGAGGGCTGCCCGGCGGCGGCCCACGCCTCACTTATGCCCAACACAAGTGCGACCGCTGCCGTGGAGAGGGCGGTCACCGATCGACGTCCAGTCTCGATCCGCATCGGCGTTCCAAAGCTCCTAAAGATGTGATGGCCCAGGGCCATGAAAGCATCGGGGACAGCGCGGGCGTGCGAAGAACGGCGCCCGGCTTGCGCCATCACCTTTGATCTGCGTCAAAGACCACAGGACGCGCGGAAGCGCAACGGTAGAAGCGTTCCAAACTGTGCGTCATAACCGCCAAAACGCGTTTCAGCCTTCCAAAGCAGCCCTGTCGCTTGACATTGCGCCCCCTGACATGGTCCCAACGGGCCAAAGTTGTAGTTGGAGCGGCGGCATGCCGCGACCCTTGATGAGGGTTGAAGGAATGGAGAAACCGATGGGCGCATCGCAATGGGTTCGCCATGGCGCGGCAGCTTTCCTGGGGCTGGCAGCCCTGCTCGGCGCCAGCAGCGCGGGCGCTCAGGGCATGGTCAGGAACACCTTCGGGGACTGGCAGATGCGGTGTGAGACCCCGGCCGGCGCCACCGCCGAGCAATGCGCCCTGGTGCAGAACGTTGTTGCGGAGGACCGCCCCAACGTCACCCTCGTGATTATCATGTTGAAAACCGCCGACGGCAAAAGCCGCCTCCTGCGCGTGGTGGCGCCTCTGGGTATTCTGCTGCCCTCGGGGCTCGGCCTGAAGATCGACCAGACGGATATCGGCCGCGCCGGCTTCGTGCGCTGCCTGGCATCGGGCTGCGTCGCCGAGGTCGTCATGGAGGACAACCTGATCAACCAGATGAAGACCGGCCAGCAGGCCACCTTCATCGTCTTCCAGACGCCCGAGGAGGGGATCGGGATTCCCGTGTCGCTGAACGGGTTCGCGGCCGGGTTCGATGCCCTTCCGTAATCAATGAAGAGAGGGTGGGGGACAGTGATGAACAAGGGATTGAACCGGTGGGCCGGACGGGCCTTCGTCGTGCTCGGGATCTCGGCCCTGGCCGGCTGCGGAGCGCCGGGCGAGGGCGGCTTCGGTGTCGGCGACATGCTCCTCACGGCGGGCACGACCCAGACGCCGCGTCAGGCTGCCGAGACCCGCGACGTCTATTGCCCGACCGTCGATGTCATGGATGGCGGTTCGGTCATCCGGTCCGGCGATGGCAGCTCCGTGCGCAGCCAGATCACCCTGGGCGACCTCGCCCGTGAATGCGTCGGCCAGCCGGACGGCAGCACCCTCGTGAGGGTCGGCGTGGAAGCCCGGGCGCTCCTCGGCGCCGGAGGGTCGGCGGGCCGCTATGACGTTCCGGTCCAGATCGTGGTCAAGGACGGCTCGACCGTTTTCGCCAACCGCTCCCGCCGGGTGGCGGCCGCAATCCCGGCCGGCCAGACACAGACGACCGTCTCGATCGTCGAGGAAGGCATCGTGGTTCCGGCTGCGTCCGCCAACAACTTCGAGATCGAGGTCGGCCTCGGCACCCGTGCGGCGGCAGGCCGGCGGGGCTAGCACTCAATAAAGGACGGCCGCGCCCGCTCTCTGGTTGAGGGGAGTGGCCAGGACCTTGTCGATCCGGCGCTCGTCGAGGTCGATCACCTCGAAGCGCCAGCCGAAGGTCTCCACGTGTTCGCCCGTGGTCGGCAGGTGCTGCAGCTCGCTGATCACCAGGCCGCCGACCGTGTGATAGCTGCGGGTCTCGGGCAGGGTCACGCCGAGGATCTCGGCCATTTCGTCCACCGGCATGGAGCCGGCGAGCAGCCAGGAGCCGTCCTCGCGCCGGACGGCGTCGGGCTCCGGAGCCTCGCCGTCGGACCGGAAGGCGCCGACGATGGCCTCGAGGGCATCGGCCGGGGTCACGACCCCTTCGAAATGGCCGTATTCGTCATGGACGACCGCCATGGGCACCTCGGAGTCCCGCAGGATCGCAAGAGCGTCCAGAGCATAAAGCGTGTCCGGGATGACCGGCGCCTGCTGCAGGTGCTTGCGGATCTCGAGGGGCTGGCCGGTCAGCATGGCGGCCAGAAGCTCCCGCGACTGAACGACGCCGATCACGTTGTCGGGAGTGCCTTCGCTTACCGGCAGGCGCGAATGCGGGGTTTCGATCAGCAGCTGGCGGATCGTCTCCTCGCTGTCCTCGGTATCGATCCAGTCCACGTCCGTCCGGGGCGTCATGAGGCCGCGAACGGTCCGGTCGCCGAGGCGCAGCACGCCCGAGATCATGCGCCGCTCCTCCTCCTCGATCACGCCCGCGCTCTCGGCCTCGCCGACGAGCATCTTGATCTCCTCTTCGGTCACGGTCGAGGAATCGTCGGACTTGGTGCCGAAGAGGCTGAAGATCAGGGTGGTGGAGGCATTCAGAAGCCAGACGGCCGGGGCTGCCACCTTGGAGACGACCAGCATCATCGGGGCCATGGCGCAGGCGATGCCCTCCGGATGGCGCAGGGCCAGCTGCTTGGGCACGAGCTCGCCCACCACGATGGAGAGATAAGTGATGATGCCGATCACGATGCCGTAGCCGAGCGGCTCGGCCGCGCCCTCGGGCATGCCTTGGGCCAGGAAGATATCCGTCAGCCGGCCGCCCAAAGCCGCGCCCGAGAAGGCGCCGGCCAGGATGCCCACCAGGGTGATGCCGATCTGGACCGTGGAGAGGAAGCGGCCCGAATCCTCCATGAGGGTGAGGGCCGTGTTGGCGCCGGAACGGCCCTGCTCGGCCATGGCCTTGAGCCTGGGCCGGCGGGCTGACACGATGGCAAGTTCGGAAAGAGCGAAGACGCCGTTGAGGGCGACGAGAGCGAGAGCGATGATCAGTTCGAGCAACGATGCATGGAGCTGCTGACCGGATCAGGCCGCGCTTCTCCCCTTCTGTGACAGATGGCCCCTAAGATGGAGCCTCACGGGCGTGGCGTCAATTAAAGGGTGAACAGGCCTGTCTTGCTTTGTTGACAGGAGGCCAATTCCTCTTCAGAGCTTAATCCCAGCCGATGATCCCCGCGGAAGAGACCGGACCTCAGCGTCCGGCGCCGAAGGCGCAACCGCCCCGGAAACGCTCAGGCCAAAGGACCGCGCGGGAGCTGGCACTCTGGAAAGCGACGACGTTTGAAAGCGTCGTCCACCGACGGGCGTAACCTTTCGCGTAAAGCGTTTGGGAAATCTCTCAGGTCTCGGGACAGAGGGGGCGCAGAGCAACGGGCCGCAAGGCTCGATGGAACGCGCACCTTTGAGGGAAACCGATGGCCGAGCCAGCGCACAGCGACGAGCCGCTTCTGAAAACCCCACTCCACGCGGAGCATGTGGCGCTTGGTGCCCGCATGGTGCCGTTCGCTGGCTACGACATGCCGGTGCAGTACCCCACCGGCATCCTCACCGAGCACAACTGGACCCGCGAGCATGCGGGCCTGTTCGACGTGTCCCACATGGGCCAGGCGGCGCTTGGCGGACCGGATCATGAAACCGCCGCCCGTGCGCTCGAGGCGCTGATACCGGCCGACATCGTCAACCTGAAGCCCGGCCAGCAGCGCTATTCCCAGCTTCTGGACGAGAACGGGGGCATCCTCGATGACCTGATGGTCACGCGTCCCACCACCGAGGAAGAGAAGGGCTACATCTATCTCGTGGTGAATGCCTCGACGAAGGAAGCGGATTACGCCCATATCCAAGCTCGGCTGCCGCAGAACGTGACGCTCGTGCGTGGCGACGACCGGGCTCTGCTCGCCCTCCAGGGACCCTCGGCCGAAGGCGTGCTGGCTCGCCTCGGCAGCGATGCGGTCAGACTCAGCTTCATGATGTCGGGCTGGTTCGAGATCGCAGGCCTGCGCTGCCATGTCTCCCGCTCCGGTTATACCGGTGAGGACGGCTTCGAGATTTCCGTCAAATCCGATGATGCCGTCGCATTGTGGCGCGCGCTCCTCGCCGACCCCGAGGTGAAGCCCATCGGCCTCGGTGCCCGTGACTCGCTGCGGCTCGAAGCGGGCCTCTGCCTCTACGGCCACGACATCGACACCACCACGTCGCCGATCGAGGCGGGCCTGATCTGGTCGATCCAGAAGCGCCGCCGCGAGGAGGGGGGCTTCCCGGGTGCCGAGCGCATCCAGCGCGAGATCAGGGAAGGCGCCGCTCGCGTCCGTGTCGGCATCAAGCCCGAGGGCCGCGCTCCGGCCCGTGAGGGCAGCGTCATCACCACGCCCGACGGCCGCGAGGTCGGCATCGTCACCTCCGGCGGCTTCGGCCCCACGGTCAACGGCCCGGTCGCCGTGGGTTATGTGGCCAAGGATGTGTCTGCCGTCGGAACGGACCTGCATCTCATCGTTCGCGGCAAGCCGCTGCCGGCCAAGGTCGCGGCCATGCCGTTCGCACCCCATCGCTACAAGCGCTGACAACACTATCAAGAGGGACTTCATCATGACCACGCGCTACACCAAGGATCACGAATACATCCGCGTCGAGGGCGATGCCGGCATCGTCGGTATTTCCGATTACGCCCAGGGCCAGCTCGGCGACGTGGTGTTCGTGGAGCTGCCCAGCGTCGGCAAGACCCTGTCGAAGGGCGATGAAGCTGCCGTCGTCGAGAGCGTGAAGGCGGCCAGCGAAGTCTATGCGCCGGTCTCCGGCGAGGTGGTCGAGGTCAACAGCGAACTCGAAGCATCCCCCGGCACCGTCAACGAGGACCCGGCCGGCCGCGGCTGGTTCATGAAGATCCGCCTTACGAACGAGAGCGAGCTCGACGGCCTCATGACCGAAGAGCAATACCAGGAATTCGTGAAGTCGATCTCGTAAATCAGCGCTCAACGCACCTCTGTCCTCATCCTGAGGAGCCTGCGCAGCAGGCGTCTCGAAGGAGGGTCCAGAGAGCACTGGAGGCGCCTCGTCCTTCGAGACGGACCTAAAGGTCCTACTCAGGATGAGGCTTAGTTTGAAGCTTGAGGCACGGCCATGGCGCACGAATACAGGGCGACGATCCGCTGGACGCGGGGAGCGGAGGAGAGCTTCTCCGACAACCGCTACAGCCGCGGCCATACGTGGTTCTTCGATGGTGGCATCGAAGTTCCCGGCTCCGCATCGCCCTCCGTCGTGCCATTGCCCCTCTCGCGGGAGGATGCGGTCGATCCGGAAGAGGCGTTCGTGGCGGCTGTGTCGAGCTGCCACATGCTCACCTTCCTGTCGATCGCGGCCAAGAAGCGCTTCGTCGTCGACCGTTACGAGGACAAGGCGCTCGGCGTCATGACGAAGAACGAGAACGGCAAGCTCTTCGTCTCCAAAGTGACTCTCGATCCGGCAATTGAATTCTCAGGCGACAAGCAGCCCAGTGCTGAGCAGATCGCCGACATGCACCATCTCGCCCACAAGGAATGCTTCATCGCCAACTCCGTGCTCACGGAGATCGTGGTGGCGGGCATTCCCTCGCACGAAGAGCACTCGATAAATCACCATACGCATTCCCCTCCCCCTTGAGGGGAGGGGCTAGGGGTGGGGGTGTGAGGGCTAGGATTCGAGACGTAGCACTGACACCCCCACCTCCAACTCCTCCCCACGAGGGGGAGGAGAGTCTATTGCGCCTCTCCTGCTTGCGTCTGCAAAAGGACGAGGAATTCGTGAGACACGCTAACAAGGTTTATAGCCGATGCGTTATCTTCCTCTTTCAGACACCGACCGCAGCGAGATGCTCGCGCGCATCGGCGTCAACCATGTCGATGAGCTGTTCGCCGACGTGCCGAAGAACCTGCTCCTGAAGGAGCCGGTCGACCTGCCGCGCCGCAAGGGCGAATGGGAAGTGGAGCGCATCCTCTCCCGCATGTCAGCGAAGAACATTCCGGCTTCGTCGGTGCCGTTCTTCGTGGGCGCCGGCGCCTACAAGCACCATGTGCCGGCCACAGTCGATCACCTGATCCAGCGTTCCGAGTTCCTGACGAGCTACACGCCGTATCAGCCGGAGATCGCGCAAGGGACGCTGCAGTATCTCTTCGAGTTCCAGACGCAGGTGGCGGCGCTCACCGGCATGGAGGTGGCGAACGCCTCCATGTATGACGGCTCCACCGGCACAGGCGAGGCGGTGCTCATGGCGCATCGCGTCACGAAGCGCCGCAAAGCGGTGCTCTCCGGTGGCCTGCATCCGCACTATGCCGAAGTGGTGCGGACACTCTCCGAGATGTCGAGCGACGACGTCGTCACCATGGCGCCTGATGTTGCTGGGACCGAGGACATCCTGTCCCAGATCGACGACAGCGTGTCCTGCGTGGTGGTGCAGTCGCCGGACGTGTTCGGCAACGTGCGCGACCTGAAGCCCATCGCCGACAAGGCACATCAGCATGGCGTGCTCCTGATCGCCGTGTTCACGGAGGTCGTCTCGCTCGGCCTGCTGAAATCTCCGGGCAGCCTGGGCGCTGATATCGTGGTGGGCGAGGGCCAGTCGATCGGCAATGCCCTGAACTTCGGCGGCCCCTATGTGGGCCTCTTCGCCACCCAGTCGAAGTTCCTCCGCCAGATGCCCGGCCGCCTCTGCGGCGAGACCGTGGATGCGGACGGCAACCGCGGCTTCGTGCTCACGCTCTCCACCCGCGAGCAGCATATCCGCCGCGACAAGGCGACCTCGAACATCTGCACCAATTCGGGCCTGTGCTCGCTCGCCTTCACCATTCACATGACGCTGCTCGGCGAAGCGGGCCTCTCGCGGCTCGCCCGCATCAACCATGCAAACGCCGTGAAGCTGGCCGATCAGTTGGCTTCCGTGAAGGGCGTCGAAGTGCTGAACACGGCGTTCTTCAACGAGTTCACCGTGAAGCTCGCAAAGCCTGCGGCCGAAGTGGTGGAACGTCTTGCCGAAAAGGGCGTGCTCGCGGGTGTGCCCGTGTCGCGCCTTCTGCCGGGCGCCGGCCTCGACAATCTGTTGCTCGTCGCTTCGACTGAAGTGAACACCGATGATGACCGCGCGGCCTTTGTCGCCGCCTTGAAGGAGGTTCTGTGATGTTGAACCGCCAGGGACGTCCCTCCGCTCCGCAGGCTCATGGCGTGTCCGATCCGGCCGCCGGCATGGGCGATCAGGCCGCGCGCCTGCAGGGCGATGCCAACCGCGCCGCCGGCTCCACTGCTGGAAGCCATCCGACTTTTACGGGCAACAAGGCGCTGGCGCAGATCGAACCGCTGCTCTTCGAGATCGGGCGCTATGACACCACCGGTGTCGATCTCGACGAGCCGGAGGATTTCCAGCCGCGCCTCGGCGGGCTGGAGCGCAAGGAGCCCATCGGCCTGCCGGGCCTCTCCGAGCCGGAGACCATGCGCCATTACGTGCGTCTCAGCCAACAGAACTACGGCATCGACACCGGCCTCTTCCCGCTCGGCTCCTGCACGATGAAGCACAATGCGCGCCTGAACGAGCGCATGGCACGCCTGCCGGGCTTCTCGGACGTTCATCCGCTGCAGCCGGTCTCCACCGTGCAGGGCGCGCTGGAGCTGATGAACGAGCTCGGCCGCTACCTCGTCACGCTCACCAACATGACCGCCGTGGCGCTGTCGCCGAAGGCCGGCGCCCATGGCGAGCTCTGCGGCATGATGGCGATCAAGGCTGCCATCGAGGCCAAGGGCGAGGGCGCCACCCGCAACGTGGTGCTCGTGCCCGATTCGGCGCACGGCACCAACCCGGCCACCGCAGCGCTGATCGGCTTCAAGGTGAAGCCGGTGCCGGCCCGCGAGGACGGCTGGGTGCATGTGGAGGACGTCAAGGAGCGTCTCGGCCCCGACGTGGCGGCGATCATGCTCACGAACCCCAACACCTGCGGGCTCTTCGAGCCTCAGGTGGCGGAGATCGCCAAGGCGATCCACGATGCAGGGGCATACTTCTACTGCGACGGCGCCAACTTCAATGCGATCGTTGGCAAGGCGAAGCCGGGCGACCTTGGCGTTGATGCCATGCATATCAACCTGCACAAGACCTTCTCCACCCCGCATGGCGGCGGCGGCCCGGGCTCCGGCCCGGTGGTGCTCTCCGAGCGCCTTGCGCCCTTCGCGCCGGTGCCGTTCGTGCGAGTGAAGGATGGCAGCTTCGAACTGGTCGAGCAGAACAATGAGGCCGGCGGCACTGCCGCCCCGTTCGGCCGCATGACCGCCTTCCACGGCCAGATGGGCATGTATGTGCGTGCCCTGTCCTACATGCTCTCGCATGGTTCGGACGGCATGAAGCAGGCCTCGGAGGATGCGGTGCTCAACGCCAACTACATTCGCGCGGGCCTCGCCGACCTGATGTCGCTGCCCTTCGGCAACAAGCCCTGCATGCACGAGGTGCTGTTCGACGATGCGTGGCTGAAGGACACCGGCGTGACCACGCTGGATGTGGCGAAGGCCATGATCGACGAGGGCTATCACCCGATGACCATGTACTTCCCGCTGGTGGTGCATGGGGCCATGCTCATCGAGCCGACCGAGTCCGAATCGAAGGCGTCGCTGGACCTCTTTATCGCAATGCTGCGCGACCTTGCCATGGCCGCGAAGAGCGGCGACAAGGAACGCTTCACGGGCGCCCCCTACCACGCCCCACGCCGCCGCCTCGACGAGACCCGCGCCGCGCGCAGCCCGGTGCTCAAGTGGACGCCGTCGACGCCTGTTGCGGAAGCGGCGGAGTAAAGCTCTTTTACCCTCTCCCCTTCGCAGGAGAGGGTAAGTTCTCGTTTGATCGCAGATTGATCCAGCAGCGCTGCACTCGCAGCGCTGTTTTATGCCACGTGCTGCCCCTCTCCCGACCCTCGCTGACGCGAGGGCCACCCTCTCCCGCTAAAGGGGAGAGGGTTTAGGTGCGCGCCATACTTTGCACAGCGCTGGGCAGTTCTGTCATCTTGTTGAGAACCAGCAAAGCTCCAGCCCGCCGCAGCTTATCCGCATGCTCCGGCCCGCAATGGGCGCCGCCGGCGAAACCGATCACGCGCATGCCGGCGGCCAGGGCGCCCTGGACTCCCGCCGCTGAATCCTCGATCACGATGCAATCCTGCGGCCTCACATCCATTTGCGTGGCGGCATGCAGGAACAGATCCGGCGCCGGCTTCCCTCGCGCGACCTGCGTGGCGCTGAAGACATGATCGAACAGGTCTGACAGCCCTGTGATCCGCAATGACAGGGCGATTCGTTCTGGTGTGGAGGAGGAGGCCACGCAGCGCGGGTAGGGGAGTGAGAGGATCGCCTCACGAACACCCTCGATCGGCTTCAGGTCCGTCTCGAATATTGCGAAAAGGGCGCTGTCCAGCTGCGCCCCAAGATCGGCCGGAAGCGCCCGGCCGTGCTCTGCCTCAAGGCGCGCTACCATGTCCTTGAAGCTGACGCCGACGAATTTTCGCGCAATGTCCTGTGCTGTATGAGGCAGTCCGATTCCCGTGAGAATCTGGGCATCGATGTCGCAGGCGAGTGCCTCCGAGTCGACCAGCACGCCGTCGCAGTCGAAGATCAGCAGCATGATGTTCTCCAGCAAAAAGGCCGCCTCGGAGGGCGGCCTTTGCAAAGTCTCTTGGTGCGACAAGCCTTACTGCAGCTTCGTGCGCACGTCGTTGAGGCTCGACGTGACGAGGGAGGCGGCGGTGGCGCCGGTGATCTCGTCGCGCAGGACGCGCTCGGATGCCTTGATGGCGGCATCGACGGCAGCAGCGCGCACCTCGGCGGAGGCCTGGGCCTCGGCCTGGGCGATCTTCGCCTCGGCGGTGGCCGTGCGGCGCTTCACGAAGTCGGCCATCTTCTCCTGGGCCTCGGCGGCGAGGCGCTCGGCCTCGGCGCGGGCGGTGGAGACGATGTCGGCGGCCTCGCGCTCGGCGGCGGCGCGCTTGGCCTCGTATTCCTGAAGGAGCCGCTCGGCATCCTGGCGCAGGCGCTTGGCCTCAGCCAGCTCATCGCCGATGCGCTTGCCGCGGGAATCGAGCTGGTTCATCACCTTGCCCGGGACGCCGAGATAGAACATCAGGCCCCAGAAGATGAAGAAGGCGACCGCAACCCAGAAATTGGTGTTCTCTAACATGCGGATCTCCCGATCAGGCCTTGATCTGGTTGAGAGCGGCTTCGACCTTCTGCGGGGCCGGAGCCTTGCCGGTGAGGCGCTCGATGATGGCGGAAGCCGTGTCGCGCGCGATGGCGTCCACGTGGCTCATGGCCTCGACCTTCTTGGATGAAATGGTGGCCTCAGCCTCGGCGAGACGCTGGTTGAGGTCGGCCTCGAGCGCCTTGCGCTTGGCATCGCTCTCGGCGGAGAGCTTGGCCCGGGTTTCCTGGGCCAGAGCCTGTGCGCGGCCCTTCGCCTCGGCCAGCGACTTCTCGTAAGCCGTGCCTGCTTCTTCCGCGCGGGACTTCATGGCAGCCGCGTCGTCGAGATCGCCTGCGATCATCGCGCGGCGGTTTTCGATGATTCCGCTCAGGCGCGGGAGGACCAGCCGTGAGAGCAGGGTGTAGAGCACCACGAAGGTGATGGCGAGCCACAGGAGCTGGCCAGCGAACGTCTCCGACGCGAAGGGCGGAAATCCGACGTCTGCGTGAGCGCCGCCGTGGGCCTCTGTTGTGGCGTTGGTCGTCTGTGCCTGAGCCATGAGCAGATCCTAAAGAACGTTCCTAGCATCAGCCCCAAAAGTGGAATGCACTTTTGGGACTCAGCTGATGCTTATCTCTAAACTGGCGCATCGTTTAAGGCGGAAAACCGGTTCCCACTTTTCCGCGCGATGCGCCGGAAACATGAATGACGGCGGTTGAGCCCGCCGTCACCCCTGTTGAGGCGAAGCGCGTGAAGCGCGCCTCAGCCTCCCGATCACCGTCTTGAGATTAGGTGAAGAGCAGAACGAGAGCGACGACGAGGCAGAAGATGCCGAGACCTTCCGCGAGCGCCGCGCCGATGAAGGCGCGGGCGAACTGGCTGTCGGCGGCCGACGGGTTGCGCAGGGCGCCCGAGAGGAAGTTACCGAAGATGTTGCCGACGCCCATGGCGGCGAGGCCCATGCCAATGCAGGCGAGGCCCGCGCCGAGGAACTTGAAAGCGATCGGATCCATTGTGATCTCCTTGGGGATATACTGTGATCGGGAGGGAAGGTTAACTCAGCGCAGACCTAGTGCCCCGGGTGCAGCGCGTCGTTCAGGTAGATGCAGGTCAACACCGTGAAGACGTAGGCCTGCAGGGCGGCGACGAGGAACTCGAGCGCCATGAGAGCAACCGCCATGAGGAGCGGCAGCGGAGCGAGGATCGTCAGAGCGCCGCCGGCCGCCAGGAGGCTGACCACGAAGCCTGCGAAGACCTTCAGCGCAATGTGTCCCGCGAGCATGTTCGCGAAGAGACGCAGGGACAGCGAGATCGGGCGGGACAGGAAGGAGATGAGCTCGATCACCACGATGAAGGGCAGGAGCCAGCCCGGCACGCCCGACGGCACGAAGAGGCCGAGGAAGTGGGTGCCGTGCTTGACGAAGCCGTAGATCACCACCGTGCCGATCACCAGCATCGCGAGCGCGAAGGTGACGATGATGTGGCTGGTGACCGTGAAGAAGCCGGGGATCATGCCGAGCAGGTTTGCCGTCAGCACGAACATGAAGAGCGAGAACACGAGGGGGAAGAACTTCATCCCCTCCTTGCCGGTGGCATCGACCAGCGTATTCGCCACGAAGTCGTGCAGCACCTCGGCCACCGACTGGGCGCGGCCCGGAACGACGGCACGCTTACGGGTGGCGTAGAGAAGGCCGCCCACGATCACGGCGGCGGCGCCGATCATGAAGGCGGACGAATTGGTGAAGTTGATGACCGGAATAATGGGCTTGATCTGGAATTGTTCGATCGGGCTCGCCATGATCCGCTCTCAAAAGTTCGCTGTTGCCAATGCCGTTCGGCGTTCGAAGTCGAAGTCCGTCACCGCTTGTCGTCATGCCGGGCGGGTTTGACCACCCCGGCTGCTCGCATCAGATTGAGCATCCCGGCGCAGAAGCCGAGTATCAGACAAACGATCAGACCCCAAGGGGAAGATCCGAACAGGCGGTCGACGATCCAACCCAGAATTCCGCCGGCCGCAACTCCTGCAACGAATTCGGCCGAGAGCCTGAAGGCCTGGCCGAGAGCAGTGGAGTTGGACGTCGGACGGGTGCGAGGTTCCGACTCGGCTCGTTGAACGGATGCTTGAGAGATCCGCGCATCGAGCGATTTCAGTCTCGCTGACAGGTCGGCATCATCGGCGCTGCTCGGTTTCCGTTCATTGTCGCCGTTCCGCTCGTGAGGGTCCGCCATTGCGATCTCCTGTGAAGCGTTGCGGGAAAATGCCTGGAAACCAGCCCCGAAAGCCGGGCGCACCATATGAGCGGGGTTCACCCCTGTCAAGAACCGTCTGAAAAGAACTAAGTCATTGATATCGTTATTTTATGATCGGTTTTGCGTTGCTCGCGGCGGAAAGCGCACATGTTTTTAGGGCTGAAGCATGGCAGGACCCCAAAAGCCTTAGGCTACCTCAAGAATACGCTCGGCACTCTGCAGGTCGACGGAGACCAGCTGCGAGACCCCACGCTCGGCCATGGTGACGCCGAACAGGCGGTCCATCCGGGCCATGGTGATCGGGTTGTGGGTGATGACCACGAACCGGGTCTCGGTCTGGCGGGCCATGTCCTCCAGAAGGGCGCAGTAGCGCTCCACGTTGGCATCGTCGAGAGGCGCGTCCACCTCGTCGAGCACGCAGATCGGCGAGGGGTTGGTGAGAAACACGGCGAAGATCAGCGCCGTGGCGGTGAGCGCCTGCTCGCCGCCGGAGAGCAGGGTCATGCTCTGGGGCTTCTTGCCGGGCGGGCGGGCGAGGATTTCGAGGCCTGCTTCGAGCGGGTCGTCCGAATCGACCAGGGTCAGCTCCGCCGTGCCGCCGCCGAACAGGGTGGTGAAGAGGCGCTTGAAATGGTCGTTCACCACGTCGAAGGCGGCGAGCAGCCGCTCGCGGCCCTCGCGGTTGAGGCTGCCGATGGCCTGGCGCAGGCGCTTGATGGCCTCGACGAGGTCGTCCCGTTCGCCCGCGATGCTGTTGTACTTGGTCTCGAGTTCCGAGAGTTCCTCGTCGGCGCGCAGGTTCACGGCGCCCAGGCGCTCCCGGTCGTGCTTGAGGGAGTGGAGCTTCGATTCGATCTCCGCATGCGGGGGAAGCTCGGTCGCCTCCTTCAGGCCTGCGAGCTCAATGAGACCAGCCGGGGTCGTCTCGAGGTTCTCCGCAATATTGTGGGTGATCTCGGCGAGGCGCGCCACGGCGGCTTCGTGCCGGGCCTGTGAGCCTGCGCGGGATTCGCGGGCAGCCGACAGCGCCTCAAGGGCGGCACGGGCGGTGCGGTCCGTCTCGGCGAGGCCCGTCTCCGCATCGGCAAGGCGGTCGGCGGCTTCCTTGCGCTTCGCCTCGGCTTCCTCGACCTCGGCAATGAGGGCGCGGCGGCGCTGGAGATAGGTGTCGGGAGCCTCCAGAAGGCGTTGGTGCTCGTCCTGCGCCCGCTCCAAACGCTCGCCTAGATCCTCGAAGGCCTTGGCGGCGCGGGCGGCGCGCTCGGTCCAAAGGCGGATATCGGCCGCGAGCGCCTCCTGCCGCCGGCGGCGCAGCTCGGCCTCGTGCATGAGCGACTGCAGGGCGGCCCGCGCCTCGGAGGCGGCGGCCCGGCGCTCGGCCACGCGGGTGCGCTCCTCGAGCAGGCGGCTTTCGAGATCGGGAGCCGGGGCGAGATCCTGCAGGGCGCCCTCGGCATCCTGCACGCGCTCCAGCGCTTCCGCTTCGCTCTCCCCGAGGCGGGTCAGGCCTTCCTGCAGGGCTGAGCGGCGCTGGCCGAGTTCGGCCTCCTTGCGCTCGACAGCCGTCAGTCGGGTGCGGGCAGCGTCCAGGGCCTGGCGGGCCTGACGGGCGACCTCGATGGCCTGCATTTCATGGGATGCGGCACGGCGGACGGCCTCAAGGGCCGCTTCGGCCTCGTGCCTCAGGTGCTCGGCCTGCTCGCGGGCTGCCGCCGCCTCGCGCTCCAGGTCGCCGAGGCGGTTCTTCTCCGCCAGGCGCCGGGCAGCCGGGGAAGGCGCTTCCGCCGCATTGGTGAAGCCGTCCCAGCGCCACACGTCGCCTTCCTGGGAGACCAGCCGCTGGCCGGGCTTGAGGAGGGCGCGGAGGCGAAGGCCATCGGCTCGGCTCACCACGCCGATCTGGCGCAGGCGACGCTGCAGCTCGGCCGGCGCACGGGCGAGATCGGCCAGGGATCGGACGCCTTCCGGCAGGGAGGGGTCTCCCTCGCCGGCGCCGGTCATCTCCCAGTGAGCGGGAGCGGAAGGATTGGTTGAAGCTTCGAGATCGTCGCCGAGCGCTGCGCCCAGCGCCGTCTCGTAGCCCTTCTCGACCGTGATCTGGTCGAGGGCCGGAGGCCACAGGTCGCCGGTGGCTGAGGTCACGAGCTTGGCCAGCGTCAGCGCTTCGGTTTCGAGCCGCTGCGCCTTGCGCTCGGCCTCATTGAGGGGCTGGCGCAGGCGGTTCTCGGCCTCGCGGGCAACTGAGAGGGTCTCGCGCGCCTCGATCACGGCCTCTTCGGCCGACTGGGCGCTCTCCTCGGCAATCGCCATCTCTTCGCGCAGGTCGTCGAGGGAGGGGCCGCCCTCGGTGGAGCCGGAGAGGGCTGCGATCTCGCGCTCCAGCCGCTCCTTCTCGGAGCGGAAACGGGCGGCGCGCTCCATCTCCTCGCGGACGGCGCGCTCCAGGGCGGCGCGGCGGGCGTTGAGGTCGGAGGTCTGGGCCTGAAGAGCCCCCAGGGCGGCTTCGGCCTCGTGCAGCTCCGCCTCGGCGGCATGAAGGCGCTCCTCGGCCTCGGCGCGGGCATCGTCCGCCCCGTCGGTGGTGAGCGCGATCTCGGCCGCCTCGGACTGGAGACGCTCGATGGTGGCCTCGGCGTCGGTGCGCTGGGCGGCCTCGCGGGCGATGTCCCGGTTGAGGTCGCCGATATGGCGCTCCAGCTCGGTCACGCGTTCTTTGGAGCGGCGCTCCTCCGATTCGAGCTCGTTGCGGGCGTGGGTCAGGCGCTGCAGGGCAGCCGCGGCGGCTGCCTCCTCCTGGCGCAGGCCAGGCAGGGCATGGGCAACGACGGCCTGGGCGGTGGCGGCGCGGGTCTGCTCCTCGGTAGCGTCGGCCACGGCCTTGAGGGCCTCAGTGACTTGGCGCTCGGCGGTGGCGGCCTGCTCCCGAGCCTCGGAGAAGCTGATGGCGTACATCAGGGCTTCAAGCCGGCGGATCTCGGCCGAGAGGTTTTTATAGCGCGAGGCCTGGCGGCCTTGGCGCTTCAGGCTCTCGATCTGGCTTTCCAGCTCGCGGGTCACGTCTTCGACGCGAACCAGATTGTCCTCGGCGGCTTTCAGCCGCAGCTCCGCCTCATGACGGCGGGCATGGAGGCCCGCGATGCCGGCCGCATCCTCCAGGATGCGGCGGCGGGCCTGGGGCTTGGCCGAGATGATCTCGCTGATCTGGCCCTGGCGGACCAGGGCGGGCGAGCGGGACCCGGTCGCGGCATCGGCGAACAGGATCTGCACGTCGCGGGCGCGCACTTCCTTGCCGTTGACCCGGTAGGTCGAGCCTTCCTCGCGCTCGATCTTGCGGGAGATCTCCAGCAGGTCCGTGTCGTTGAAGGCGGCAGGGGCCGTGCGCTCGGCATTGTCGATGGTGAGCATCACCTCGGCCCAGTTGCGGGCCGGACGGCCGCCGGAGCCGGAGAAGATGACGTCGTCCATCCCCGTGGCGCGCATGTTCTTGAAGGAGTTCTCCCCCATGACCCAGCGCAGGGCCTCGACGAGATTGGATTTGCCGCAGCCATTGGGGCCGACCACGCCGGTCAGGCCCGGCTCGATCAGGAAGTCGGTGGGCTCGACGAAGGTCTTGAAGCCTGCAATGCGAAGGCGCGTCAGCTTCATGGACGCGCCTCAAACGTCTCTTGTAAAGCGCCGGCATACCCTCCTCCCCCTTGTGGGGAGGAGTTGGAGGTGGGGGTGTGAGCGCTACGCTGGTTCCAATTCAGCGCTGGCACCCCCACCCTGGCCCTCCCCACAAGGGGGAGGGGAAAATCGCGATATTCCTGGTGAAGTCGAGCGCCATCGATCCCGCAACAAGGGATTCTGTTATTCGCCCAAGAGGGGCTTGATGACCTTTTCAATCTCATCGATCGACAGGCTTCCAGGATGACGCTGGCCATTGATGAAGAAAGTGGGCGTGGAGTCCACACGGAACTGCTCCATACCCCGGTTCTTCACCGCGTTGACTGCGTCATATAGTTTCTGGTCCTTGAGGCAAGCGTCAAATTTTTCCTGTGAAAAACCGGCCTGGCGCATCAGGCCGCGCAGGGCGTCCAGGGGCTTGTCGGTGAAAGCCCAGTTCCGCTGCTGCTCAAACAGCAGGTCCGTGATGGGGTAATACTTGTCCGCGCTGTCGCAGCGGGCGAGCATGAAGCCGGCCGTGGCGAGCGGGTCAAGGGGGAATTCACGCAGGACGAAGCGCACCTTGCCCGTGTCGATGTAGCGTTTCTTCAGCTCCGGCCAGGTGGTCTTGTGGAAGTTGGCGCAGTGGGAGCAGGTGAGCGAGGCATACTCGATGATCGTCACCTTGGCGTTCTCAGGACCCAGGGCCACGTCGCCGAGCGGCCCCTGGACCGCGAGATCGGATGCGGACACATTCTGGGCGAGGGCCGGCAGGCTGGTGGCGAAATAGGCCGCAACGGCTGCGGTTCCGAGAAGCTGAAGCGTCTGACGCCGGGTGATCATCGTAAGGGAACTCCTGAAGAGATTTCGTTCTGCGGTAGAATGCCTGGACTTAAGAGGCAAGCGCCGGACATCTCACGCTTTCGTGCGTGAACCGGAGCTGACGATCGCCTGGCCCAGCCGGTCGAGGGCGGCCTTGAGGGCCTCCTCCTCGATGGGCTGGACAGCTCGGTCGACCTTCTCCCGGTCCGCCGGGGTGAGGGCGGGAGGGGTCGGGCGCTTCTTCTCAACCCGCCGAACCGGTCCTTGTTTCAGCACGATCTTTCCGATGCAGCGCCAGCCGTAATAGGTGTTCACCCGGTCGATGATGGTCGGCGCCATGTGCTGGAGCTCGAGGGCGAAGGCGCTCTCCACCCGGATCACGAGGGTTGCCGGATCGGGCCGCGTCTCCGGGTCCGCATGGGGGGCTTTGCGCTTCCACTCGATCTTGAGGGGCTGGGTGAAGGCGGCCAGCCGCTCGCCCACGATCTCGGGCCAAGCCATGATGATGTCCGACGTGGCAAAGCCCTGCGCCGCCAGGCTGGGGGACAGACAGACGTCGAGGAACTCGGCAAGCGGGCGGGCAAAGGGCCGCGGTCGTCTCATGTTGAATGTCCAAAAGCCGCGTTGGAATATTCAGTATAGAACGCTATTCCAAAGCCCATGTTAACGCCCGCTTCGAGCGCGACCAAGCCCGACCCGCAGGATCTTCTCGTCTGGTACGACCGTCACCGGCGCGATCTGCCGTGGCGCGCCAAGCCGGGCGAGACTGCAAACCCTTATCGCGTCTGGCTGTCCGAGATCATGCTGCAGCAGACGACGGTCGCGGCGGTCAAGCCCTATTACCTGAAGTTCCTGGAGCGGTTCCCGACGGTTGAGGCCCTCGCGGAAGCGCCCTCGGATGCGGTGATGCACGCCTGGGCGGGTCTCGGCTATTACTCCCGCGCCCGCAACCTCCATGCCTGTGCCAAGGCGGTCGTGGACAAGCACGGCGGGCGCTTCCCCGCGACCGAGGCCGAACTCCTGAAGCTTCCCGGCATCGGTGCCTATACGGCGGCGGCGGTCGCGGCCATTGCCTTCAACGAGAAGGCCGCGGCGGTCGACGGCAATGTGGAGCGGGTCATGTCCCGCCTGTTCATGGTCGAGGAGCCGCTGCCGAGGGCCAAGCCCCTGATCCGGAGCCTCACCGAGGCGCTGGTGCCCGAGGACCGGCCGGGCGATTTTGCTCAAGCCGTGATGGATCTCGGCGCAACGATCTGCACGCCCAAGCGCCCGGCCTGCGCGCTGTGCCCCTGGATGGTGCCCTGCCGCGCTCGCGCCGAGGGGCTGCAGGAGACTTTTCCGAAGAAGCAGAAGAAGGAGGCCGGGCAGCTGCGCAAGGGGGCGGCCTTCGTGGTTTTGCGCGCCGACGACACGATCCTGCTGCGCACCCGCCCGCCGACCGGCCTCCTCGGCGGCATGGTGGAGCCGCCGACGAGCGACTGGGTGCCCGACTACGAGCCCTCCCGCGCCGTGCTGGATGCCCCCATCGAGGCCCGCTGGCAGCGCCTGCCGGGCACGGTGCGGCACGTCTTCACCCACTTCCCCTTGGAGCTGACGGTGCTCTTCGCCAAGGTCGCGAAGGGCACGCCCGCGCCGGCCGACATGCGCTGGACGCCGCGCCTGCAATTACACGAGGAGGCGCTTCCCGGCGCCATGAAGAAGGTGCTGGCGCATGCGCTTGGCGAGTTGCCGGGCGGGAGGGTGAAAGCGTCGGGGCAGAAGCAGGCGAAGGGTACCTGATGTCGTTCGTGACTGGCTGAAACCTTCACGTCATGGCCGGGCTTGTCCTGGCCATCTCGGCGCGAAGAACGCTGCGCAATTTCAAATCGAGATCACCGGCACAAGGCCGGTGATGACGTGGGAGAGCCGAAGCGCTCAACTCACCCGCCCACCAGCGCCTTCTGATTACGCTTGAACAGCGCCGCCAGCGCATTCGCCACCCGGGTCACGTTCGGACGGTTCCGGCTGCGGCGGTGCATGACGAGGAACACGTCCTCGATCAGGTCGCCCTCGGGCTTCATCACCTGGACGAGATCCGGGTCCGAATCGCCGAGCCAGCAGGGAAGGAATGCGGCGCCGAGTCCCGCTTTCGCAGCCTGATAGCGGATCGGCATGTCGCCGATGCGGGCCGCGATGGTGCGGCCTTGCGCGAATTCGGCCACATAGGCCGCCTGCCGCGACAGGGTCGGATCCTCCGGCGGCGCGATGACGGCCGTGGGGTTCTCGTCACGGGCATAGATGGCGAAGGCGATCTGCCCGATCTTGCGCGCGACGAGGTCGTCTGTGCCCTCCGGAAGGTGACGCATCCGCAGGCCGATATCAGCCTCGCCCGAGGCGAGATCGAGCCGTTGCCGCGTCGGGATATAGGCAATCTCCACGGGGGCTGCGGCTTCGTGCAGTTCCGCCGCATGAAGCGACAGGAAGAGCGTGACCGAGGCCGTGGCCGTCACCCGCACCGGAGCGTCGGGATCGGGCCGGTAGGCCGCGGCCGTGCGCGACACGATGGCGGCGGCCTCGCCCATGGGGGCGGCCGCTTCGAGCACTGCGTGTCCGGCTTCCGTCAGCTCGAGATTGTTGGGGCCGCGCTGAAAGAGCGTGAGCCCAAACGTTTCCTCCAGCACCTTGATGCGCCGCGCAATGGTCGGCTGGCTCTGGCCCAGCGCCTTGGCGGCGCTGTTCATCGATCCATGAGCCACCACGGCGAGAAAGATCCGCAGGTCGTCCCAGGACGGTTCGGTGAGGGCGAGGCGGAAGGGATCGAGAGACGAAGGAGCCATGTGAGGATGCTAAAGCGCTGAACCGGGTTAGGCATAGGGGAATGTTCCAGCCTGGGGACAAGCTGCACCATCGCTCAAGGAACGTTGCCTCGCACCCCGTCACGTGCGTAGGAGACATCTTCAGTTTTGAAGGGGCTTGGGCCTTCACAAACTTTCCCGTTTGGGCGAAAAGGCCAGCCTGCCCTCGAAGGACATACACGATGCGCCTCATCCGTTAGCGACGCGATCCGACAAAACAACATGGCCAAGGAGCCACGACTTGTTTGCGCCGAAACATCCGTTTCGGCCGGATCATGACGCATGGATGAAGGAACCATCATGTCTGACAGCAATCGCGCCGTCGTGCGCGGAACCATTCACTCGGGCCCGTTCGAACTGGCCTATTCCATCGAGGGTGAGGGAAAGCCCGCTCTCGTCATCGGGAGCACGGTCTATTACCAGCGCGTCTTCTCGCAAGATTTGCGCCGATCCTTGAAGCTCGTCTTCGCCGATCATCGCGGCTTTGCGCAGCCGACGGGCGCATACACCGCATCCGATTACACGCTGGATGGCGTGCTCGACGACATCGATCTTGTGCGGCGGCATCTCGGCCTGGAGAAGGTGATCATCGTCGGCCATTCCGGCCATGGATACATGGCGCTGGAATATGCCAAGCGCTATCCGCAGCATGTGTCCCACGTGGTGATGATCGCCACCGGCCCGAGCCACAGCGCGGCGCACCAGGCGGCGACGGAGCAGTACTGGCAGGAATCCGTCTGCCCCGAGCGCAAGGCGAGGCTCGGCGCCGACCTCGCGGTGCTGCCGGCGGAGATCGAAGCCGCGCCCGACAGGCGTTTCGTCACCTTCTGCGTGAGGATGGGCGCGCGAAGCTGGTATGATCACACGTTCGACGCCACGCCCCTGTGGGCGGGCGTGCATGTGAACATGCCGGTCTTCGCCCATCTCTGGGGCGAGGCCTTTCGCGACATCGACATCGCGCACGGACTGGAGCATCTCGACGTGCCGGTCTTCCTGGGGCTCGGGCGCTACGATTATCTCGTTGCGCCTTTCGCGACGTGGGAGCCGTATCGGGAGCGGTTCAGGGATCTCACCATTCGCGTGTTCGAGAAGAGCGGGCACACGCCGCAATGCGAGGAAAGCGCTCTCTTCGATGCCGAATTGCTGCGATGGCTGTCGCTGCGGGCATAGGCCTTATACATGAAGTCACGTGGTCGGCACCGTGCCGACCACGTTGGACTTGCAGCGGAGCCGCAACTCAACGGGAAGGCGGCATCGATCCCGTTCGAAGCGCATGGGCCCATTCCGGCCTGCCGTTGCCTTCGGCGCGTCTGGCCGCAGTCTCGTGCCGGTAATCCAGCGCCTTGAACACGATGCTGATCTCGGCATTCGAGCGAATGTCGATGATCGCGTAGCGGGCGTGAGGCGTTCCTGATTCTGAGACATGAGCCGGAGGCGATGGATCGTCATAGGCAGGGCAGCCGACGCTGCCGGGGTTGACGATCAGGCTGCCGTTGCGGAGCCGGACCGCGTCGGGTCTGTGGCTGTGGCCGCACAGGACGATCCGCGCGGTTGCTTCCCCGAGACGCTCCCCGATGTCATCGAGGTCGGCACGGGCGAGGCGCCCCTCGGCGATGGTATCGATCAGGTAAAGATCGTCCCGATCAGGTCTTGCATGGAAGGCCAGTATGTCCGGGGTCACACGAACGCTCGCGGGCAGTGCCTTGAGATGCTCCAGCTGCCCCGGCTCAAGCTCTTCATAGGCATATCGATCAGAGGCACCCATCTCCTGTGCCGCCAGGGTCGAGACTTGCCTGTCGTGATTGCCTCTGACCGTCAACGCTTTCAGATCGGCAAGACGCTCGATCGTTTCGCGGGGCCAGAGCGGCCCTGACACACAATCGCCGAGATCGACGACCAGATCAGGCTTTTCCCTGGAAAGATCGGCCAGAACAGCCTCCAGCGCGAGGAGGTTGCCGTGGATGTCGGCGATAACGGCGATTCTCATGGCTACAGTGTGTCATGGCGGCAGAAGTATCAACCGTAAACCGACCTCTCCCACGGCCTTGTCGGTAGGCCGCATGTCGTGAAGCGGCAACATTTAGGTTCCGAGAACGGGTCTCGGCTGCGGCCGTTCGAGCCTTCGAGCGCTCGGGAGAGCACGAGCCGGTTCATCTCCTGACGCCGCCGCGCCTTCTACCGCGCAATGCCAGGGCAAAGTCCCGGCAGGGAGGTATCGGCCCAGCGCATTGAGCGCGAGCATGGCAAGCGTCACGACGGCCACGATGACGATGGCAACAGCGGAGGCCTGGCTCGCGAGGCCCGCCTCTTCGAGATTGTAGAGCACGACGCCGATGGTCTCCGTGCCGGCCGACCAGAGCAGGGCCGAGACGGTGAGTTCGCTGAAGGCGAGCAGGAAGGCCATCAGGCCGCCCGCCACGGCAGCCGGGAGCAGCGAGGGTAGGATGATGTCCGTGAGGCGACGCGTGAGGCGCGCGCCGTCGAGGGCCGCGGCCTCCTCCTGCGCCATGTCGACCTGAGTCATGCCGGCGAGCGTGGGCTTGAGCACCACCGGCAAAAAGCGGGCGAGATAGGCGAAGACGATGATCCACGGCGTGCCGTAGAGCGATAGGCCGACGAGCGGCAGCGGTTTGAGGAACAGCAGGATGCAGGCGATGGCCAGCACGATGCCGGGCAGCACATAGGAGATCTCGAGAAGAGCCATGGCCGGGATTCTCATCGGCCCCATCAGCCTGACCAGCCCATAGGCCATCGGGATCGCGAAGCACGCGAGCAGGCAGGCCGCGCCGCCTGCGTAAAGCAGCGAATTCAGGAAGGCCCGGACGGTGACCTCCTGCCGGGCCAGCACCTCGACGAAGTTGTCGAGGGTGATCGTCGAAAGCGTGAGCGGCATGCCGTAGGAGGGCACGAGCGCTGCGGTCAGGAGCGACAGCATGGGCAGCACGAGCGTGACGGCAATCACCGCAATGACGAAGGTCTCCGCGACCACGCCGGCGCGTCCCAGCGTCCAGAACGGCTGGAGCGGAGCATCCTCTTCCAGGAGCACATCGCCCCGGCGGGTCAGGATCTGGCTTGCCGCCACGCACACGATGGCGATGACCGCCACGAGCAGCCCGAGCGCCGCCACGTCGCCGAGGATGCCCGTGCCGAAACTCGACAGGCGGCGGTAGATGAGCACAGGCAGGGTGAGATAGTTCACCGGCGCGCCGAGGAGCGCCGGAATGCCGAAATTGCCGATGCCGGCCACGAAGGCGAGCAGGCCCGCGCTCATCAGATGCGGGCGCAGCAGCGGCAGGAGGTGATCGGTCACGACCCTGAGCGGCGGCGATCCATCCATGCGCGCGGCCTCGACCACGGCGAGCGGGATACGCTTCAGGCCTGCGCTCATGATCACATAGACGAGGGGCGCATGGTGCAGACCCAGCACCAGAATGATGCCGAGGCGCCCGAGCATCGGATTGGCGCTGCCGGCCTCGGGCGCGAGTCCCAGGGTGTTGAGGATCGGGGAGGCTGGGCCTGCAAGATGCAGGAAGGCGAGCGCGATCACCTGAGGCGAGATCATCAGCGACAAGACGAAGAGGAACGACGCGATCCTGCGCCCGCGGATGTCGGTGACGCCGAGCACCAGCGCCATGAGCGTGCCGAGGGGCAGCGCCAGCAGGGTGGAGAAGAAGGCGGTCTCCAGCGTCGCCCAGGTGGCGCGGATCGCCGAGCGGCTGGCGAGCGCCGCGAGCGCTTTCTCGGGATCGAACACACCGCCGGGCGCGAGAGCGGTCAGCAACAGACGGCCGGCGGGCAGGACATCGAAAGCCAGGATAGTCAAAGCAATCGGAGCGAGGAGGCCGAGACCTCCCCGCTCCAGGAATGACTTGGCGTGCGTGCGGTGTCTCACTGACCGAAGATGTCGGCGAAGGTCGCCTTGTTCTTGGTCTCGTCGGCCAGCGCCTTGGAGGCGTCGAAGCCCATGACCTTGATCTGCTCGCGGGACGGGTAGCCGGCCGGCAGCGCGACGGCCGGGTGGGCCGCGATGTAGCCTTGCTTCAGCGCCAGCTCCTGGCCTTCCTTCGAGAGCAGGAAGTCCACGAAAGCGCGGGCGGCGTCGGCGTTCTTCGTGGTCTTGAGGATCGCGACGGGCTCGGACACGGCGGAGACGCCTTCCTTCGGGAACACGAACTCGATGGATGCACCCTTGGCCTTCTCGCGGATCGGCATGTAGTCGACGATGACGCCGTAGAGCTTCTGCCCGCCGGCCACCTGCTTCAGCACTTCGCCGTTGCCGCCGCCGGCCACCGCCTCGTTGTCCTTCAGGGCCTCGTAGTATTTCCAGCCGCCTTCGATATTGCCCGTGAGCGTCGCGGCATGGATGAGAGCCGCGCCCGAGGTGAGGGGGCTCGGCATGACGAGCTGGCCCTTGACCTCAGGCTTGGTGAGATCGGCCCATGACGTCGGCTTGAAGCTCGCCTTGGTGTTGTAGGCGATGCCCGTGGTGATCAGCTTGGTGGCGAACCAGAATTTTTGCGGGTCGTGCGTGCCGGCAGGATAGGCGGCAACGTCCGCCTTTTCGTGCGCCAGCAGGCGGCCTTCTTTCTTCAGCCCTTCCATGGTCACGCTGTCGGCGATCAGCAGCACGTCGGCCTGGGGCTGGCCGGCCTCGAACTCCGCGCTCAGCTTCGCGAGGATCTTTGGCGTGCCGTCACGGACGAAAGTGACGTTGACGCCCGGATGTTTCGCCTTGAAGGCGTCGATGGTCTGCTGCGCGTCGGTGTTGGGCTGGCTCGTATAGAGCACCAGATTGCCGGAAAGACCCTGCGCCTGCGCGAACGCAGGCACGAGAATAGCGAGCAAGGGCAGGATGCGCTTGAAGGACACGGGGCAGTTCCTTTCTTTGGATAAGGCTTTCCCCGCGCTAGCGGTGTTGAATGACGCCTCTGTGACGAAAAGCTTAGTGCGGCAAACAAAAAGGGCCAGCATCCGGCTGGCCCTTTAACAGATCTGTGATGTCGCAGCGAGGGCTAGGCCGCCATATCGGCCCGGACCTTGGCGCGGAACTCGTCGATGGAGACCAGCTTGCCGCCCCGCTCCACGTTCCAGAAGGTCCAGCCGTTGCAGGAGGGGAAGCCCTGCGTCAGCGCACCGATCTTGTGGATCGAGCCGACGATGGCGCCGAGCGCGAGCGTGCCGTCGGCCCGCACCACCGCTTTGTGGCGGCGGCGCTCGTCCACCAGCGTCTCGCCGGCCTTCACAAGGCCGGCTTCGATGATGGACAGGAACGGCACGCGCACTTCCGTACGCTTCTCGGGGGCGGCCGCAATCGACACATCGGAGAGCGGCTCAACCGCGTCGATGCGCTTGCGTGCCGCCTTGGCATAGGTCGAATCGCGCTCGAGGCCGATGAAGTTGCGGCCCAGCATCTTGGCGACGGCGCCCGTGGTGCCGGAGCCGAAGAAGGGGTCGAGCACCACGTCGCCGGGATTGGACGAGGAGAGCAGGATCCTGGCGAGCAGCGCCTCGGGCTTTTGCGTCGGGTGCACCTTGCGGCCCTGCGCGTCCTTCAGGCGCTCGTCGCCGGTGCAGATCGGAATGAACCAGTCCGAGCGCATCTGCACGTCTTCGTTGCCGGCTTTCAGCGCATCATAATGGAAGGTGTAGCCTTTCGACTCCGCGCTTTTCGAGGCCCAGATCATGGTCTCGTGCGCATTGGTGAAGCGGCGGCCCTTGAAGTTCGGCATCGGATTGGCCTTGCGCCACACGATGTCGTTCAGGATCCAGAAGTTCAGATCCTGCAGGGCCGAGCCCACGCGGAAGATGTTGTGATAGGAGCCGATGACCCACAGAGTCGCGTTCTTCTTCATCACGCGGCGCACCGCGAGAAGCCAGGCGCGGGTGAACGCGTCGTAATCGGCAAAGCTCGCGAACTTGTCCCAGTCGTCGTCGACCGCATCGACGAGGCTCTGGTCAGGGCGCGTCAGCGCCTGTTCGAGCTGAAGATTATAGGGCGGGTCCGCGAAGACCACGTCCACGCTCTCAGGGGGAAGCTTCTCAAGACTGGCGATGCAGTCGCCGAGAAGGATCTCATTGAGAGGAAGAGAGGGCGGCAGAACGGAGAGGGGCGTTTGACGCCCCGTCCGAGGTGCCGGCGCAGACCGCCCGGTACGCGAGACATGGATCCGGGAGGCGGCGCCGGCAGCCCCGGTACGCGAGGTACCCATGGGTGATCACCGGTTACGCAACTGACACTCAGGATCATGATCCGATAGGGTAAAGAGGAGGTTTCCAAACGCGATAAAATCCAAATATTTTGGATCGGCAAATCTTGCCTACGCTTTGAAAATATTGAGCTTTTTAGTTAATCAAAGTTAAGGGAGGTTACAGATCCAGTAACCCTTGGCGCAGGGGCGAGAAACTCATGCGATGAAACGGGCAGGGACCCTCGCTCGCCACCGCCGTGAGATGCGCCCTGGTGCTGTAGCCCGCGTTGCTGGCAAAACCATAGGCGGGATAAGCATTCCCGAGCCGCGCCATCATGCGGTCGCGGACCACTTTCGCGACGATCGAGGCCGCGGCAATCGACGCGATGCTCGAATCACCCTTGACGACCGCTTCCGTCGCGCAGGGAAGACCAGGCGGATCGTTGCCGTCGACCAAGGCCATGTCCGGCGTGCAGGGGAGTGCTGCGAGCGCCCGGCACATGGCGAGCAGCGAGGCCTGCCGGATGTTGATCGTGTCGATCTCCCGATGCGACACTGAGGCGATGCCCACCCTCGACGTTGCTAGGATGTCGCCGAACAGCGCTTCGCGCTTGGCGGCCGTGAGCGCCTTCGAATCGGCGAGGCCTTGAGGCACGTTGCCGAGATCGAGCACCACGGCCGCGGACACCACCGGCCCGGCCAGCGGCCCGCGCCCGACCTCGTCGAGGCCTGCGATGCAGGAATAGCCCTCCGCGCGGGCGGCAAGCTCGCGGGCGAGGCCAAGGCCGGAGGATCGGGAGCGAATCGGTGCGGTCATGCCGGCGATCAAAGCTGCCAGAGATGATATTGTCATCCGCACATGATGCCGCCGGTGTGAACACCTGCGCGGTCATCCCCGGGCTTGGTCCGGGGATCCACGTCTTCAACCCGGCTCAAGACGTGGATGGCCGGCACAAGCCCGGCCATGACGAAGGAAGCTAAAACAGAGAGAGCTGCCCCGTCTCCTTCGGCGGCACCTTGAACAGGTCCGTGCGCAGGCGCAGGCTCCGCTTGTTGAGCCCCAGCCGCTCTGCCGTGGTCTCGAAGCGGCGGCCGAGCATCCAGGCATAGGGGCCGATTCCGGATTGGCGGGTGCTCCAGTTGGCATCGTAATCCTTGCCGCCGCGAGCCTCCTGCAGCAGCGTGAAGACGTGGTTGAGCTTGTCCGGGTAGTGGTCGACGAGCCAGTCGCGCATCAGGTCCTTGAGGTCGTGCGGCAGGCGCAGGAGCACGTAGCCGGCCTCCTGGGCGCCGGCCTCGGCGCAGGCCTTCAGGATGGCTTCGATCTCGTGATCGTTGATGGCCGGAATGATCGGGGCGACCAGCACCGTCACGGGAATGCCGGCATCGGTGAGCCGGCGGATCGTCTCGAGACGCTTGGCGGGGGTAGCGGCGCGGGGCTCCATGCGGCGGGCGAGCTTCGGGTCGAGGGTCGTGACCGAGATCGCCACCTTGGCGAGCTGCCGCTCGGCCATGGGGCTCAAGAGATCGATGTCGCGGGTGACGAGCGCCGACTTCGTCACGATGGCGACCGGGTGGTTCATCCGGCTCAGCACCTCGAGGATCGAGCGTGTGATGCGGAAGCGCCGCTCCACCGGCTGGTACGGATCGGTGTTGGAGCCGAGCGCGATGGGGGTCGGCTGGTATTTCGGCGACTGCAGCTCCTTCTCCAGCAACTCCGCCGCGTTGGGCTTGGCGAAGATCTTGGTCTCGAAGTCGAGCCCCGAGGACAAGCCCTGATAGGCATGGGTGGGCCTGGCAAAACAATAGGAGCAGCCGTGCTCGCAGCCGCGATAGGGGTTGATCGACTTCTCGAACAGGATGTCAGGCGAATCGTTGCGGGTGATGATGGTACGCGCCTTCTCGACGATCACCTCGGTCGGAAGGGTTGGCAGCTCCTCCTCGATCTCCCAGCCGTCGTCGAAGGCCTCGCCCTGGGCGGGCTCGTAGCGGCCCGACGGATTGGCCGAGGCGCCGCGACCGCGGCGGCGATCAACCTCGACCCGGTAGGCCGGATCGTCCATGCGTCGCCGGGCGGCCTCGGCCGCCTCCAGGGGCGTGCGCTTCACGGGCCTGGAACGGGCAGGATCATGGGCCTGATCCTTGGCGCGAGCGGTCATGGCAGCCTCAAGCGAATCTGGTGTCGGAAGCCGCGAGCTTAAGAACAAAGCAGGAACAAAATCAAGATGGGACCGGCAGAAATGTCCTGGCGACGGAAGGTTGGAGAGGCGCTATAGTGTTCATATGATTACCGTTCTCGTACGCGTGACCCATGGGCCCGAGGCTCTGGCCGCCACCTTGAGTGCCCTTGTCCCCGCCGTGGCCGAAGGTCTGGTTGGCGATGCCGTGATCCTGGCGGACAGGCAGGACGAAACCTTGGCGAAGGTTGCCGATGCCGCCGGTGCAACCTTTGTGGTGGCCGAGCGCGGCTCCTGGACAGAGGGCGCGCGGGCGGCGCGGCGCGACTGGCTCCTGTGCCTCGATGATGGCGATATCCCGCAGGAGGGCTGGATCCGGGTGCTTGATCGGTTCGTGGCCCTGTCGAAGCCGGAGCAGGGGCTTGCAAGGATGCGGCGGCGGCGGGCCGGAGTCGCGCGTGCTCTCACCAATCTGTTTGCGGATGTGAAGGTGCGCGCCGGCGATCTGGTTCATCGCCGGGTGCTGCTGAACGAGATAAGGGCCCGTATGCCCGTGCGGCTCTCCGCCGCCATCGAGCGCGATCCCGTCTTCGGCTGACGCTTCTAAGCCTTGAGCTTGCCCCGCTTCAGGTGTTCGTCGAGGCGCGGCATGATCTCGACGAAATTGCACGGACGGTGACGGTAATCGAGCTGATTGGCCAGGATGCCGTCCCAGGCATCCTTGCAGGCACCGGGCGAGCCCGGCAGCACGAACACGAAGGTTGTGCCGATCACGCCGGCAGTGGCCCGCGACTGGATCGTCGAGGTGCCGATCTTGTCGTAGGAGATGCGATGGAAAACGGCGGAGAAGCCCTCCATCCGCTTGTCGAACAGGGGCTCGATGGCCTCCGGCGTCACGTCGCGCCCGGTGAAGCCGGTGCCGCCCGTGGTGATGATCGCGTCGATGGCGGGATCGTTGACCCAGCCCTGCACCTTGCCGCGGATCGCCTCCACATCGTCCGTCACAATGGCGCGGTCGGCGAGCCTATGGCCCGCCTTCGTCAGGCGCTCCGCCAGCGTGGCGCCGGATTTGTCCTCATCCAGGGAACGCGTGTCGGACACGGTCAGCACGGCGATGTTAAGGGGGACGAAGGGGAGGGTGTCGTCGATGCCGGGCATGATGGGTCTTCAATCCAGAAGCGTTCACCTCTACCGTCATACCCGGGCTTGTGCCGGGTATCCACGTCTTTGCAAGGCTGTGGTTCTCAAGACGTGGATGGCCGGCACAAGCCCGGCCATGACGACAGGTGATTAAAGCCGGCTCGCCCTGAACGTGTCGCAGGCCTGGACCTGTCCGGTCTTCAATCCGGTGGTGAGCCAGCGCATGCGCTGTTCGGAGGAGCCGTGGGTGAAGCTGTCGGGCACCACGCGGCCCTGTGACTGCTTCTGCAGCCTGTCATCGCCGATGGCTTCCGCCGCGCGGATCGCCTCCTCGATGTCGCCCTGTTCGAGCGACTTCCAGCGCTGGTTGGAATGGTGCGCCCAGACGCCGGCGAGGCAATCGGCCATCAGCTCGACGCGCACGGAAAGCTGGTTGCCTTCCGTCCGGCTGACCTGCTGCTGGCGCTCCTGCACACGCGGCAGGATACCGAGCACGTTCTCCACGTGATGGCCGACCTCATGGGCCAGCACATAGGCATAGGCGAAGTCGCCCCCGGCGCGGAAGCGGCTCTGCATCTCCTGGAAGAAGGAGAGATCGATGTAAACGGTCTGATCAAGTGGGCAGTAGAACGGTCCCATGGCCGATTGCGCGCCGCCGCAGCCGGACCGGGTCTGGCCGGAGAACAGCACCAGCTTCGGCTCCTGGTACTGGCGGTTCGCCTGCTGGGGCAGCACCGTGTTCCATACGTCTTCCGTGTTGCCGAGAATGGCGGAGACAAAACGGCCCATCTCGTCCTGGGGTGCCCCTTGGCGTCCCTGCTGTTGCTGCTGGTAGCCGGAGCCGCCGCCCGTCATCATCTCGGCGCCGCCGATCAGGATACGGGGATCGATTCCGAGTGCCCAGCCCACAAGGCCGAGGATCACCATGGCGCCAATTCCGAGGCCCCCGCCGCCCGCCATGCCCATGCCGCGACGGTCTTCCACATTGGACGAGGTTCGAAAGTCTTCCCAGCGCATGATTCACCTTCCAGCCGCAGCACGGGATGCCGCAGGAGCTTAAGGCGTAAGCATATGAACCGGTTCCGAAAGGGCGCCTTACTCGCGACCGTCCAAGGCACGCCGCAGGGCCTGGAAATCACGCCAGCCGAGGCGCTTCTGCAGCGGCTGACGCAGCAGATAGGCCGGATGCAGGGTCGGCAGGGCTTTGACCTCGCGGCCGTCCTCGGCCTTGTAGGTGAACCAGCGACCGCGGGTACGCAGGATCCCGTCCTTGATGCCGAGCAGGTTCTGGGCGGCGGGCCCGCCGAGGCAGAGCAGGAATTCAGGCGACGCCAGCTCGATCTGCCGCGCGATGAACGGCTTGCAGATGGCGATTTCCTGCGGCGTCGGGGTGCGGTTGCCGGGTGGGCGCCAGGGCACGATGTTGGCCACATAGACCTGGCTGCGGTCGAGCCCGATGGTGGCGAGCATCCGGTCGAGCAGCTGGCCGGAGCGGCCCATGAAGGGCTTGCCGATCCGGTCCTCGTCGGCACCGGGAGCCTCGCCAACCAGCATCACCCGGCCTTCCGGGTTGCCATCCGCGAAAGCGAGGTTCTTAGCGGAGAACTTCAGGGCACAGCCGTCGAAGCCCGCCAGGATTGCCTCAAGCTCCTCCAGCGACTGCGCATGGCGCGCCTGCTCGCGGGCCATCCCGGCCACCTCCTCGGGCGCACTGGCGGCAGCCTTCGGAAGGGCGCGGGGGGAGGGTGCCGGCTGAGCCGGCGGAGCCTTGGAGGCTTGAGGCTTGGCGGCCTCCGCCTTCGGTTCCGCGAAGCGGTTATGCGGGGTCTCGTCGAGCGCGAGATCGACGCCTGCCTCGACATGGAAGTCGAGCAGCGCCTGAAGAGCATCGCGGTCTGAGGGGAGATCCTGCATGATCCGTATGTAAGCATCCCAGGGCCTGTGGACAACTCGGGTTCGCAAAGAACCCAAGTGATCCTCATCAGCCGAAAAGGATGACCGGCTCCTCCCGTCATTACCGGCCTTGTGCCGGTGATCCCGATCCGATGAGGCGCGGTGCTGTTCCAATCGGGATGGCCGGGACAAGCCCGGCCATGACACTTAAGGTTTGTGAGCGCTTGTTTCCTCTTTTTGCCAGTCTCTCAGGATGAGAACGGGACTTTATGAAGCAGACTTTCACGAAATCAGGTCGAAGAGGGTGGGGCTCTCGTCGCGTCTGGCGTTCTCGATGGCAAGGAGGCGGCGTTTGGTCGTCGCACCACCATTGGCCGAGAAGCCGCCCAGCTTGCCGTCCGCCGCGACGACCCGGTGGCACGGCACGATGACGGCAAACGGATTGCGCCCGAGGGATTGCCCGATGGCCCGGGCGTTGCTGATGCCAAGCTGGGCAGCAACCTCGCCATAGGTCAGCACACGTCCCGGTGGTATGTTGCGCGCGATCTCGTAGACGCGGCGGTCGAAGTCCGACACGTCCTTCATGTCCAGCGGCACGGCCGACAGATCGCGCGCTTCGCCCTGCAGCAGGGCCGTCACATCGGCGATGATGCGCTGCATGTCCGGGGGCGGCGGGGCCTCGACGGCTTCGGGAAACCGCTTGGCGATGCGGCTGCGGGTCCTGGATGCGTCATCCTCGGGGAGCTGAAAGCCCACAATGCCATGCGCGTTCCAGGCCAGTCCGCAGAGGCCGATGGCGGTCTCGAAAAGCGTGTAGAACGCCTGGCGATGAGGTGGGTGATCCTGCATGCCCTTTTGTAAACCTCTCATCCTTGCCGAACAACTGCTTGGTCCATCCGGCCCGGTAGCTCAGGGCAGGGGCGATTATGGGATTTCTTCATGACTTTATGCGGAAAGGGAACTTTCAGCCTTGCATCATTAAAGCTAGGAAGGTGCGCTAATTAGAATGACTTGAGAAATCGGATAGATTGTTCATATGTAAACCATCTGTCCCATCAAGCGTTGAAGCCGCGTACCAGGAGGAAGCCCATGTCCGATCTGCCCGCCCGTGAATCGATGGAATTCGACGTCGTTGTCGTGGGCGCGGGTCCCGCAGGCCTGGCGACCGCCATCCGGCTCAAGCAGCAGGCGGCCGAGGCAGGCGCGGACATTTCCGTGGTCGTGGTGGAGAAGGGCTCCGAGGTCGGCGCGCACATCCTCTCCGGTGCGGTGATCGACCCGATCGGCCTCGACGCCCTCCTGCCGGAGTGGCGCTCCGATCCGGACCGCCCCCTCAAGACCGAAGTCACCGCCGACCAATTCATGTATCTGGGCCATGCCGGCGGCGTGGTCCTGCCCAACGTGTTCATGCCCAAGCTCATGAACAACCACGGCAACTTCATCGGCTCGCTCGGCAACGTCGCCCGCTATCTCGGCCGCAAGGCTGAGGAGCTCGGTGTCGAGATCTATCCGGGCTTCCCGGCAGCCGAGGTGCTGATCGAGGACGGCAAGGTGGTGGGCGTCGCCACCGGCGACATGGGCATCAGCCGCAACGGCGAGCCCAACGCCAACTTCACCCGCGGCATGGAGCTGCGCGCCAAGTACACCATCTTCGGCGAGGGCGCCCGCGGCTCGCTCACCAAGCAGATGGTCGAGCGCTTCGGCCTCAATCAGGGCCGCGACCACCAGAAATACGGCATCGGCATCAAGGAGCTGTGGCAGGTCAAGCCCGAGCACTTCCGGCCGGGCCTCGTGCGCCACTCCATGGGCTGGCCGCTGCCGAACAATTCCGGCGGCGGCTCCTGGCTCTACCACTTCGACGATCACCTCGTGTCCGTCGGCTTCGTGGTGCACCTCAACTACAAGAACCCGACCCTGTCGCCCTTCGACGAGTTCCAGCGCTTCAAGACGCACCCGATGGTGCGCGAGGTGTTCGAGGGCGGAAAGCGCATCGGCTACGGCGCGCGCGCCATCATGGAGGGCGGCTGGCAGTCGGTGCCGCGCCTGACCTTCCCGGGCGGCTGCCTCGTGGGCGACTCGGCGGGCTTCGTGAACGTGCCGCGCATCAAGGGCAGCCACAACGCCATCCTGTCGGGCATGCTCTGCGCCGATCATGTGTTCGCGGCGCTGCAGGCGGGCCGGGCGCATGACGAGGTGGATTCTTACGAGGAGGCCTGGCGCTCTTCGCCCATCGGCTACGATCTGAAGCGCGTGCGCAACGTGAAGCCGCTCTGGTCGAAATACGGCACGACGGCCGGCGTGGCGCTCGGCGGCCTCGACATGTGGCTGACCGAGATCTTCGGCTGGTCGCCCTTCGGCACCATGAGCCACGGCAAGCCCGACCACGAGTGCCTGCTGCCGCTCTCCCAGGTAAAGCCGATCAAGTACGACAAGCCCGACGGGGTGCTCACCTTCGACAAGCTGTCATCGGTGTTCCTGTCCAACACCAACCACGAGGAGGACCAGCCGGTCCACCTCAAGGTGAAGGACATGGGCCTGCAGAAGGGCTCCGAGCACGATGTCTTCGGCGGCCCCTCGCAGCGCTACTGCCCGGCGGGCGTCTATGAATGGGTCGAAGGCGAGGGTGGGGTGCGCTACCAGATCAACGCCCAGAACTGCGTCCACTGCAAAACCTGTGACATCAAGGACCCCAACCAGAACATCAACTGGGTGACGCCCGAGGGCGGCGGCGGACCGAACTACGTCAATATGTGAGGCTTGGTCGCCGTTAGGTGGTCATCCCGGACGCCGCAGGCGATCCGGGATCGTTTTCAGAACATGGCGCTCTTTCCCTCCCACTTGTGGGGAGGGGCAGGGGTGGGGGTGCTGGCGCCAGAGCCTGATAGGCTATCGCTCACACCCCCACCTTCAACTCCTCCCCACAAGGGGGAGGAGGGTCGTTGAGCCATTCCAGTCCGACGATCCCGGGTTCTGCTCCGCAGCCCCGGGATGACGCCTCTGGCTCGCAGCTAAACGTCCACTCTCACGAGCCTTTTACGCCCCAGCGTCAATTGTCCCCTTGCGGCGCTCTGAGGGAGACGCCATTCTCCGGCCTGATTTGGCGCACATCTCCTCTTGAAGAGATGTCGCGATGATTGGAGCCGCGCTTCGTGCCCACCTTGAAAAGTCTGAAGTCCCGCAAGGGCTTGCCTGCCCTGATCCTGATGGCCGCCACCATGCTGGCATCTCCCGCCGTGGCGAACGCCGCCGGGGACGAGATCCTGCAGCCGGCCCAGAGCCTTGAGGGCAATTTCCTGTCGGCCTATGTGGCAGGTTCCGCGCGGGACACGGAGGCTGCGACGGTGTTCTTCCGGCAGGCCATCCAGGAGGATCCCCGCAACCAGGAACTCCTGGAGCGCGCCTTCGTGGCTTTTCTCGCCAACGGCTCCATGCCGGACGCGATCCGGGCGGCGGAGCGCCTCTCGGGGCAGGACGGCTCGAACAACCTCGCGCAGTTCGCCCTCAGCGTTCGCGCCATCAAGACCCAGAAATATGCCGATGCCCGTGCCCGGCTCTCCAAGAGCATCCGCGGCCGCCAAGCGGATCTCACGGCGACGCTTCTGTCCGCCTGGACCTTCGCCGGCTCCAAGGATGGCAAGCAGGCGCTCGCCACCGTCGACAAGCTCAAGAACGAGCGCGCCTTCGACCAGTTCCGCGAGTACCACGCCGCCCTCATCGCCGACGTGACCGGCAATGCGGCCGAGGCGGAGAAGCGCTTCAAGGCGGCTTACGAGGGCGAGCGCAACACCCTGCAGGTGGTCGACGCCTATGGCCGCTTCCTGGCCAAGCGCGGCCGCAAGGACGAGGCCCTGAAGGTCTACAAGGCCTTCGATGACGTATCCCCGCGCCATCCCATCGTGCGCACCGCCATGAAGGCGATTGAAGAGGGCAAGCCCCTCATGCCGCTCGTGAACAATGCGCAGGACGGCGCGGCGGAGCTGCTCTACGGCCTCGGCGTCGTCGGTAATTCCCAGGGCGACGAGCTGACGGCCATCATCTATCTGCGCCTGGGCCTCGATCTCAAGCCGGACCATCCGCTGGCCCTCGTGACCCTCGGCGATGTCTACGAGCGCCTGAAGCAGTACGACAACGCCAACGCGATCTTTGCGCGCATCCCGAAGGATTCGCCGATCCGCACGAGCGCCGATATCTCCATCGGGCACAATTACGAGCTGATGGGCCGCGGCGAGGATGCCATCGCGCATCTCGACAAGCTCATGAAGGAGCACCCCGAGGACGTGGACGTGGTCATGGCGCTGGGCAACGTGCAGCGCTCGCGCAAGAAGTTCGCGGAGGCCGCCGAGACCTACACCAAGGCCATCAACCTCGTCGGCCAGCCCGAGCGCGGCCACTGGATCCTGTTCTTCTATCGCGGCTCGTCCTACGAGCGCTCGAAGCAATGGGACAAGGGCGAGGCGGATCTGAAGAAGGCTCTGGAACTCGTTCCCGAGACCCTGAACGCCGCCCGGGCCCAGGTGATGAACTATCTCGCCTATTCCTGGGTCGACCAGAACATGAATATCGACGAGGCGTTCAAGATGCTCACGAAGGCCGTGGAGCTCGCACCCCGCGACGGTATGATCATCGACTCCCTGGGCTGGGCCTATTACCGCATGGGCCGCTACGAGGATGCCGTGCGTGAACTCGAGAAGGCCGTGGAGCTGAAGCCGGGCGACGCGACGATCAACGACCACCTGGGCGACGCCTATTGGAAGGTCGGCCGCAAGCTCGAGGCGAAGTTCCAGTGGGACCACGCCAAGAACTCGGATCCGGAGCACGAGGAGCTGGTGAAGATCCTCAAGAAGATCGACAACGGCCTCGAAGAGGAGCCGAAGCCGGCCGCGGCGGAAAATACGCCTGTGCCTCATGCGGAGGCGCCGAAGCAGAACGGCGGGTAAGGCTCCCGTACATTCCTGATTTCAACGTTATGGCCGGGTACGTCCCGGCCATTCGTTTTTGAAGCGTGTTCAGAACTTGAGCCCTCATCCTGAGGAGGTCGTCAGACCGTCTCGAGCTCCCTGACTATGTGCGGGCACGAGGGCGTATCCAGTGCTCTCTGGAAGCTCCTTCGAAACGCAGCCTCCCGGCTGCTCCTCAGAGGCTGGCTCATAAAGAGGAGTGCGCCTCAGTTGTCGTCATGGCCGTCCCCGGACTTGATCCGGGGATCAGTGCCGGCCATCCCAATGCTGACAAGCACGGCGCTTCAAGCCATCGAGATCACCGGCACAAGGCCGGTGATGCCGGGAGGAGGGCTGCCGGTCCTTGATGAGCCAGCCTCTCAGGATGAGGATCGAGGGAATGGGTCTGCTGCCGGCACTCTTCCCATCCGCGCCGCTCTCGGGCATGGAAGCGCCATGCCCCAGCCGCTTGCCACCCGCGCGCCCGCCAAGATCAACCTGACGCTCCACGTGCTCGGGCGCCGGGCCGACGGCTACCACAGCCTGGAGAGCCTCGTGGTCTTCGCCTGCACGGGCGACGACCTGCGGTTAACGCCGGGGTCGAGCCTTGCCCTCGAGGTCACCGGCCCGACGGCGCCGCTCGCCGGGAGCGACGCCGACAACCTCGTCCTGAAAGCGGCCCGCCTTCTCGCTGAGCGCGTACAGGGTCTGAAGGTCGGCACCTTCCATCTGACGAAGCGGCTGCCAGTCGCGGCCGGGATCGGCGGCGGGTCGTCCGATGCCGCTGCGGCCTTGCGGCTCTTAGGCCGCCTCAACGGCCTGCCGCTGTCGCATCCGGCCGTGCGGGAGGCGGCCCGGCTCACAGGCGCCGATGTGCCCGTGTGTGTTGAGCCGCGAGCCCGGATGATGCGGGGGGCAGGGGAAGAGCTAGGAGCTGCGCTGAACCTGCCGCGCCTCTTTGCCGTTCTGGTGAACCCGCGCGTCCCGGTAGAGACGCCGGCCGTATTCAAGGCCCTCGGCCTGCAGCCCGGGCAGGAGCTGTCCGCCGCAGCGCACCCCGCTCCTGAGGCATCCTCGCCGGACGCGCTCCTCGCCCTGCTGAGGGAAACCCGCAACGACCTCGAGCCGCCCGCGCGCAAGGTTCAGCCGGTGATCGGCGAGGCGCTCAACCTCATGCGCGAGACGGAGGGCTGCCGCCTCGCCCGTATGTCCGGCTCGGGCGCGACCGTGTTCGGGCTCTATGACGATTGCGAAGCGGCCGGCAAGGCGGCGCAGGAGATCCGCCGGTTATGGCCGGGCTGGTGGGTGAAGGCGACGAGCTTTCGGTAGAGCGCGTGTTTTCCCTCCCCTTGTGGGGAGGGATCAAGGGTGGGGGTGCCGGCGCCACGTTCTGAGATGAAGGCGCTCACACCCCCACCTCCAACTCCTCCCCACAAGGGGGAGGAGAGTAGGTCGGTCCTCTTACCACGCCGGAATGATGGCGCCCTTGAAGCGCTCTTCCAGGAACTTCGCGACTTCCGGCGACTGGTAGGCTTCCACGAAGGTCTTGATCTCCGGACGCGTGTCGCCCTGGCGGGCCGCGACGAAGTTTGCATAAGGATTGCCCTCGCGCTTCTCGACCGCGATCGCGTCCTTGCGGATGTCGAGGCCGGCATTCAGCGCGTGGTCGGTGTTGATCACGGCCGCATCGAGATCGGGCAGGGCGCGGGGCAGCTGCGCGGCATCGAGTTCGGAGAACTTCACGCCCTTCGGGTTCTCGGCGATGTCGAGGAGGCTCGGCGACAGGCCCCGGCCTTCCTTGATCGTGATCACACCCTGCGCTGCCAGAAGGTTGAGGGCGCGGCCGCCATTGCTCGGATCGTTCGGAATGCCGATCCTAGCGCCCTTGGGCAGGTCGGCGACGGACTTCACCTTGCTGGAGTAGAGGCCGATCGGCTGCACGAAGGTGAAGCCCACGGGCGCGATCCTGTAACCGCGGGCGGCGATCTGCGCGTCGAGATAGGGCTTGTGCTGGAAGGCGTTTGCATCGAGGTCCTTGCGCTCCAGCGCCTCGTTGACGAGGGCGTAGTCGGAGAAGGGGACGAGTTGGACATTGAGGCCTTTCGTGGCCGCAACCTTCTTGACGACCTGCGCCACCTCTTCCTCGGCGCCGGACATGACGCCGACCTTGATGCTCTTCTGCTGGGCCGCGACCGGCAGGGTGAAGGAGAGAGCGGCACTTACAGCGATGGTGGCGGCCAGAAGGGTGCGACGGGTGAGAACGGACATGGGAGGTCTCTTTCGGACAAAGCTGGTCGCGGCTTCAACATGAAGCCGGTCGGGTTGTTCGAGCTGGGCTTGAGATTTCAGGCCGTGAAACGGCGACACCGCTCAGCCAGACAAGGCTGATGGGAAGGCATGAATGCCGTCATGGGTGAAGGGCGCGTCATGGCCATTGATCCTCGTGACCACGAGGCGGGATTCGCCCGTGGCGCTTTAGCGTTTGATCACGCGGCGCAAGCTGCTCGTCTCAAATCACCGCGGTCTTGAGGCAGCCGAAGCTGTCCTAAGGCAATAGTGTTTTAACCCATCTGGTTTTTTCGTCAACCGTTTCGTTCCGTAAAAAGAACAAACCTGGTATGCTCAGTGAGCACGGGCAATGCAGAAGTCGACGGCATCGAGCAGCGCCTGTTTCATCGGGCTCGACGGGAAGAGCGCCAGCGCGTCGCGAGCCATGGCGCCGTAATGGCGGGCACGCTCGACCGTGTCCTCCAGCGCCCGGTGGCGGCGCATGATGGCGATGGCCTGTTCGAGGTCCTTGTCCTCGATCTCGCCCTGCTCGAGCACCCGCTTCCAGAAGGCGCGCTCCTCGTCCGTGCCGCGGCGGAAGGAGAGGACCACGGGAAGGGTGATCTTGCCCTCGCGGAAATCGTCGCCGACGTTCTTGCCTAGGTTCGCGGCCTTGCCGCCGTAATCGAGGGCATCGTCCACGAGCTGGAAGGCGATGCCGAGATTCATCCCGTAGGAGCGGCAGGCGGCCTGCTCGGCCTTGGGGCGTCCAGCAATGACGGGGCCGACCTCGCAGGCGGCGGCGAAGAGTTCAGCCGTCTTGCCGCGGATCACGGCGAGATATTCGTCCTCGGTGGTTTCGGTGTTCTTGGCGGCGGCGAGCTGCATCACCTCGCCCTCGGCGATCACGGTCGCGGCGGCGGAGAGGATATCGAGCGCCCGCAGCGAGCCCACCTCCACCATCATGCGGAAGGCCTGGCCGAGCAGGAAGTCGCCCACCAGCACGCTCGCCTCGTTGCCCCACTTGATTCGGGCCGCGATCTTGCCCCGGCGCATATCGCTCTCGTCCACCACGTCGTCGTGGAGGAGGGTGGCGGTGTGCATGAACTCGACGGAGGCCGCGAGCTTCACATGCCCGTCGCCCTGGTAGCCGGAGAGACCCGCGGTCGCGAGGGTCAGCATGGGACGAAGGCGCTTGCCGCCGGAGGAGATGAGGTGATTGGCCACCTCCGGGATCATGGTGACTTCGGAGCCCGTGCGCGACAGGATCATCGCATTGACCCGTTCCATATCGGAGGCCACAAGGGACACGAGCTTCTCGATGCTCGCATTCTTCTCGGGATGCTTGTCTTCGAACGGAACGACGACGCCCACTGTCACGACCCGGGTTGCCGGCCGGGATGGCCGGTAGGAATATGAACTGGCATGGCACTTTCCATGCTGCAATGCAAACGCTTACCGCATGGGAAGGATCTCAAGCCGATGGTCGAAATCGTCCGAAGCAGCGATCTCGTTCTGGTCGGCTTCCTACAATCCCTGTTGGAAAACGCCAATATCCCGGTTCTGGTGGCGGATAACCACATAAGCGCCCTGGAGGGCATGATCGGCGCCTTCCCGCGCCGGATCCTAGTGCCTGGGGATCACGCCGCGCAGGCCCGCCGCCTCATCGTCGATGCCGGTCTTGGGGCCGAACTGCGGCATGATTGAAATCACGCAGGATTTACTGCTCGGCGGGCGCGTGCACCTGGCCCAGCCCGCCAAAGGCCACCGCGCCGGCACCGACGCGGTGCTGCTTGCCGCCTCCGCACCCGTGAAGCCCGGCGACGTGGTGGTGGACGTGGGCGCCGCCACCGGAGCGGTCGGGCTGATGGCGGCGGTCCGGGAGCCGAAAGGGCGCTTCGTCTTCGTGGAGCAGGATCCCGGCCTCGCCGAGCTCTGCCGCCGGAACTGCCGGGACAATGATGTTCAGGGCGAGGTCATCATCGCCGATGTGCTGAACAGGGGCTCACGTCAGGCTGCAGGCCTCATGCCGGAGAGCGCAGACCTCGTCCTGACCAACCCGCCTTTTCTGGAAGAAGGGCAGGCCCGTATCTCGCCAGACCAGGGCCGGGCGGCCGCCCATGCCCTGCCGGCAGGCGGTCTGGAGGCTTGGCTCAAGGCCTGCACGGGGCTCCTCAGGCCCAAGGGGCGGCTGGTGCTGATCCATCGGGCCGACCGGACAGCCGAGTGCCTGGACATCCTGGGGAAATGGCTGTGGGGCATGGAGCTTCGCTTCGTCTATCCGTCCGCCGAAAGGCCGGCGATCCGCGTCCTGCTCTCCGGCATCAAGGGCAGCCGGGCGCCGCTGAGCATTCTGCCGCCTGTGATCCTGAATGGCCCGGATGGACGCTTCACCCCGGAAGCCGAGGCACTGCACCGGGGCGAGGCCACTCTCCTGTGAAAAAGGGCGCCGTTCGGCGCCCTTTTCGAAGTTACCAGCGGCGGGCGGGTCTGCGAACCGTGCGGCAGACCTCCACGGGACGGCGGACCCAACCGTAATTGGTCCAGACCCTCCGGCGCTCGACCCAGCAGCGGCGAACCGTGCGAACCGGGCGATAATAGACCGGCGCAGGCCGGTAGGCCCGGTAGGGGCGATACGCGGGGTAGGGGGAGCCGATCTGGACGCTGAAAACCGGGCGCGGGCGAGGCCGCACATAACGGCGCTCGATCACGGGACGATAGCCATATCCGTAGTCCCGATAATAGGGCTGGGCCTCGACCGGTTGAGCCGAGAGGGCACCGAGCCCGAGGGTCGCAAAGCCAAGAAGGCCGAACAACAGCTTACGCATTTTCTCTCCTCGACAGCCCCAGGCGCCGGTTGGTTGGGTCATGGCGGGGCTTGTGCTTCATACCTGATCTTTTAAGGGGTCCTAGCTGAACGGAGGCCGACGAATTCCCTAACGGGATGTTCATCTTGGGAAGCCGGGCCGTGCACCCTACATAGAGGTCATGGCTCAAACATCCATCTCCTCCATGCTCCCCGCACGCCTGCAATTCCTCCTCCCGGCCAAGTACCGCACCCACGCCCACCCCGTCGTGCCCGTGGTGCGCCTGTCAGGGCCCATCGGCGCCGTTATGCCCCTGCGCTCCGGGCTTGCCATGTCGAGCGTGGCGCCCCTGCTGGAGCGGGCCTTCTCCGTGCCGGGCGCGAAGGCCGTGGCCCTCGTGATCAACTCGCCCGGCGGTTCGGCGGCGCAGTCCCACCTGATCTTCCGGCGCATCCGCAGTCTCTCGGAGGAGAAGAAGCTGCCCGTCATCGCCTTCGTAGAGGACGCGGCGGCCTCCGGCGGCTACATGATCGCCTGTGCGGCGGACGAGATCTATGCCGATCCGGCATCCATCGTGGGCTCCATCGGGGTGGTTTCCGCAAGCTTCGGCTTCCATGAGCTGATCGAGCGCCTGGGCATCGAGCGGCGCGTGCACACCGCCGGCAAGAGCAAGGCCATGCTCGACCCGTTCCGGCCCGAGAACCCTGACGACGTGATCCGTCTGAAGGGGCTCCAGGTGAAGATCCATGACGTCTTCGTCGATCTCGTGCGCAGCCGCCGGGGCGGGAAGCTCAACGATTCCTACGACGATCTCTTCTCCGGTGCCTTCTGGGTGGGGGCGGAGGCGGTCGATCTCGGTCTCGTCGACGGCCTTGGCGACATCCGCTCCGTCATGCGCCAGCGCTTCGGCGACAAGGTGCGGTTTCGCATGATCGAGCCCGCCCGCGCGCCCCTGCTGGGCCGCCTGCTCGGCCGCCGCGCCATCGGCGAAAGCAGCCTCATCGATCCGGGCGAGATCGTCGGCACCCTGGAGGAGAGGGCCGCCTGGGCCCGGCTGGGGCTTTAGCACCGCCGTCATTCCCGTCCCCGGACTTGATCCGGGGATCAGTCCCGGAGATCCACGTCTTTGCAGCGCTGTGGTTCTCAAGACGTGGATGGCCGGGACAAGCCCGGCCATGACGTAGTGGGGTGTCGTCCCCCGCGCACGAAGTGCGGGAAGGGGATCCACTCACACGCAGAGCGCTATGGATTGCCTTCCCCTCCGCTGACGCGTCCTCCCGGGAATGACACCGGGTACACCCCAGCGCTTGACTTGAAGCGCCCGTCATCCCAAGGGTTCGCCTGAATTTTTTGGATAAAACCGGACGCCGATATGACGAGCGAACCCGCGCACATGAACCCTGCGCACTCTTTCCAGGGCCTGATCCTCACGCTCCAGCGCTACTGGGCCGAACAGGGCTGCGTGATCCTCCAGCCCTACGACATGGAGGTGGGCGCCGGCACATTCCATCCGGCCACGACCCTGCGGGCTCTTGGCCCGAAATCCTGGCGCGCCGCTTACGTGCAGCCCTCCCGCCGCCCGAAGGACGGGCGCTATGGCGAGAACCCGAACCGGCTCCAGCACTACTACCAGTTCCAGGTGATCCTGAAGCCGAACCCGCCGAACCTGCAGGAGCTCTATCTCGGCTCGCTGAAGGCGATCGGCATCGACACAGCCCTCCACGACATCCGCTTCGTCGAGGACGACTGGGAGAGCCCGACCCTCGGTGCCTGGGGTCTCGGCTGGGAATGCTGGTGCGACGGCATGGAAGTGTCGCAGTTCACCTACTTCCAGCAGGTGGCGGGCTTCGAATGCTCGCCGGTGGCGGGCGAGCTCACCTATGGGCTCGAGCGCCTCGCCATGTATCTCCAGGGCGTGGAGTCGATCTACGATCTCAACTTCAATGGGCTCGAGGGTGTCGAGAAGGTCACCTACGGCGACGTGTTCCTGCAGGCCGAGCAGGAATATTCCCGCCACAACTTCGAGCATGCCGACACCGAGATGCTGTTCCGGCACTTCCGTGACGCCGAATTAGCTTGCCGCAAGTACCTGGAAGCCGGCGAGCCGAAGCCCGATGCCAACGACCAGCGCCACCTGATGGCGCTTCCGGCCTACGACCAGTGCATCAAGGCCAGCCACATGTTCAACCTGCTCGACGCCCGCGGCGTGATCTCCGTCACCGAGCGCCAGAGCTACATCCTGCGCGTCCGCGAGCTGGCGAAAGCCTGCGGCGCCGCATGGCTGAAGACCGAGGGCGGAGGCGTGGCGGCCTGACCCTTTACCCTCCCCTTGAGGGGGAGGGTCGGCGCGACAGCGCCGGGGTGGGGTGGCACCGCAGCCGAAAACAATCATGGCCGACATCAGCCGCTTCAGACGCGAAAGAGCAAAGCAGCTCCGCTCGGACGCCACCGAGCCGGAGCAGGCTCTCTGGCGCGCCTTGAAGCGGATTCCCGTCTACGGCAGCCACTTCCGCCGCCAAGTTCCCATCGGCCCCTATGTCGCTGATTTCGCTTGCCTGAAGGCCCGCCTGCTGATCGAACTCGACGGTGGTCATCACTCCGATGATGCCATTGCCGCAAAGGACGAAGCCCGGACACGGTGGCTCCGAAGCGAGGGGTACCGGGTCCTCCGCTTCTGGAACGCCGAACTCTCTGAGAACATGAAGGGCGTTCTCGACACCATTTACGCGGCCTTGTATGGCTCGCCCCAGTCTGAAGCCGTCGCGCTTCCCACCCCACCCCGGCCTGACGGCCGACCCTGCCCCTCAAGGGGAGGGTAGAGAACGCACCATGCCCGATCTCCTCCTCGAACTTTTTTCCGAAGAAATCCCGGCCCGCATGCAGCGTCGTGCGGCGGAGGACCTGAAGAAGCTTGTGACCGATGCGCTCGTGGAGCGCGGCTTCCTCTACGAGGGCGCCAAGGCCTTCGCGACGCCCCGCCGGCTGGCGTTGCATGTGGCTGGTCTCCCCGTGAAGGGGCAGGATGTGCGCGAGGAGCGCAAAGGTCCGCGCGTCGGCTCGCCTGAGGCTGCGATCCAGGGCTTCCTGAAAGGCGCGGGGTTGTCCTCCATCGAGCAGGCGAAGATCGAAAGCGATCCGAAGAAGGGCGAGTTCTACGTTGCCGTCATCGAGAAGCCCGGCCGCTCGACGCCGGACGTGCTCGCCGAAATTTTGCCGAACATCGTCAAGAATTTCCCCTGGCCGAAATCCATGCGCTGGGGCGCGGCGTCCCGCGAGCCCGGCTCGCTCCGCTGGGTGCGTCCGCTCCATTCCATCGTGTGCACCTTTGGGCCCGAGACCGAGGACCCGGAGGTGGTGCGCTTCGACGCGGACGGGATCGGCTCCGGCGACGTCACGAAGGGTCATCGCTTCCTCGCGCCGGACGAGATTCGTGTGAAGCGCTTCGACGATTACGCGCCGGCCTTGGAGCGCGCCAAGGTCGTGATCGACACCGACCGCCGCAAGGACATGATCCTGCACGACGCCAAGGATCTCGCCTTCGCGCAGGGCCTTGAGCTCGTCGAGGATGAAGGCCTTTTGGAAGAGGTCGCAGGTCTCGTGGAATGGCCCGTGGTGCTCATGGGCTCGTTCGATGAGGCATTCCTCGACATCCCCCCGGAGGTGATCCGCACCACGATCCGGGCGAACCAGAAATGCTTCGTGCTGCGCGATCCGAACACCGGCAAGCTCGCCAACAAGTTTCTGCTGACCTCCAACCTCATTGCCAGCGACGGCGGCAAGACGATTGTCGGCGGCAACGAACGCGTGGTGCGCGCGCGTCTCTCCGATGCGAACTTCTTCTGGAAAACCGACCAACAGGTGAAGCTGGAAGACCGGCTGGAGAAGCTGAAGGCCATCGTGTTCCATGAGAAACTCGGCACGCAATACGAGCGCGTGGAGCGCATCGCTACGCTCAGCAGAGAGCTGGCGCCCATCGTGGGCGCCGATCCGGCGCTCGCGGAGCGCGCCGCGCGTCTCGCTAAAGCCGATCTCGTCACCGAGATGGTGGGCGAATTCCCCGAGCTGCAGGGCCTCATGGGCCGCTATTATGCGACGCTGCAGGGCGAGCATGCGTCCGTGGCCGCCGCCATCGAGGAACACTATAAGCCCCTCGGACCCTCCGACCGTGTGCCGACCGATCCGGTGTCGGTGGCCGTGGCGCTCGCCGACAAGATCGACACGCTGGTGGGCTTCTGGACCATCGACGAAAAGCCGACGGGATCGAAGGATCCTTACGCGTTGCGTCGTGCGGCGTTGGGCGTGATCAGGCTTGTGATCGACAGCGATCTTCGCCTGCGGCTCCTCCATGCCTTCACTGCAAGCGTTCAGCAGTTGAAGGAGCAACAGGTAGAGGCGTCGCTCGGTAACGATCTCCTCGCCTTCTTCGCCGACCGCTTGAAAGTCTATCTCCGCGACCAGGGCGCGCGTCACGATCTCATCGACGCCGTGTTCGCGCTCGAGGGCCAGGACGACCTGCTCATGATCGTCCGCCGCGTGGAGGCGTTGGGCCGCTTCCTCGACACGGAGGATGGCCGGAACCTGCTCGCGGGCTATCGCCGCGCGGCCAACATCCTGCGCATCGAGGAGAAGAAGGACGGGCGGGCCTATAACGAGGCGCCCGACCTCCAGATCGTCAACGGCCAGGGGCAGATCGAGGAGAAGGCGCTGGCCGTGGTTCTCGACGGGGCGAAGCGCGAGGCCGCCGCCGCCGTTGAGGCCGAGGATTTCGAGGGGGCGATGCGCGCCCTGTCCCGCCTGCGCCAGCCCGTGGACGCCTTCTTCGACAAGGTGACGGTGAACGCGGAGGATCCGGCGCTCCGGGCCAACCGCCTGCGGCTCCTCAACAGCATCCGCGAGGCGACCCGCACGGTGGCGGATTTCTCCCGGATCGAGGGGTAGCATTGTCCGGCGAAAGGGTGGTGCTCGGTTCGTCGTTGGTTGTCATCCCCGGCGGTCCGCAGGACCGGGAAGGGGATCCACTCTCACGGGCCGAGCTATGGATTCCCTTCCCCTCCGCTTCGCTCCGGCCGGGAATGACAAGCGTCCGGACAGAGACCACTCAATTGAGCTTCCCTCTCTGAGAGAAGAGGGTTGCGCCACGCGCATGGGGGCGGCTCTCAGAGGTTAATTCAAGTTAAGGTGTGGCCTGAGGGGCACAGCCAATCGGACTCCCAGGCTCTAGGTAGACGGCAACCGATTCCATTCAGAAGACCGATGATGATTCGACGCCTCCTGATCGCCGCTCTCCTGAGCGCGCCCCTGGCTGCCTGCCAGACCGCCCAGCAGCCCGTTGCCACGGCGGACGACGACAACTGGTATGTCGGCTCGATTCCGGACAAGCCGCACAACATCCCGCTGGTCGACCGGCGCAAGATGGACCCGAAATACGCCCGCCAGACGGTGGAGTACAAGGGTCCCGAGAAGCCGGGCTCCATCGTGGTCGATATCGACGAGCGCATGCTCTACCTCGTCCAGCCCGAGGGTAAGGCGATCCGCTACGGCGTCGGCGTCGGCAAGCAGGGCTTCTCCTGGCGCGGCATCGCCACCGTCGGCCGCAAGGGCGTGTGGCCCAATTGGTCGCCCACCAAGACCATGGTCGGCATCAAGCCGGACCTGCCGCGCTATGTGGAGGCCGGCCTCGACAACCCGCTCGGCGCCCGCGCCCTGTATCTGCACCAGAACGGCGCCGACACGCTCTTCCGCATCCACGGCACCAACGAGCCCTGGAGCATCGGCGAGCAGGTCTCCTCCGGCTGCGTGCGCATGCTCAACGAGGACGTGGCCGACCTCTACGAGCGCGTCCCAGTGGGCGCCACGGTCTATGTGAAGCGCAACGGGCGGTATCGGGTCTGACCTGTTTCCTCCGATAAGAATTCTAATGGCCGGGCCTGTCCCGGCCATTTTTCTTTGCTCTCTTCGTCATGGCCGTCCCCGGACTCGATCCGGGGATCAGTCCCGGCCTTCCACGTCTTGAGCCGGGTTGAAGCCGTGGATCCCCGGAACAAGTCCGGGGATGACGGGGGAGGTGCCTCAGACTACCCGAAGGTCTACCTTCTGAAGTTTCCCGGAACCGTGGCTGTTCAGCTTGCGTTTGGGCTCCACATGTTTCAAGCCAACACCTGCGCTGCAGCAGGGCGTTTTTTAAGCCAAGGGATCGAGTGATGACGCAGTGGGTCTATACCTTCGGGGACGGTAAGGCCGAGGGCCAGGCGGGGATGAAGAACCTGCTGGGCGGCAAGGGTGCCAATCTGGCCGAGATGTCCAATCTGGGCCTGCCGGTGCCGCCGGGCTTCACCATCACGACGGAAGTCTGCACCTATTATTACGATCATGGCCGCGCCTATCCGCAGGAGCTGAAAGCCCAGGTCGAGAAGGCCCTGGATTATGTCGGCCGCCTCACGGGCCGCACCTTCGGCGATGCCGAGAACCCGCTCCTGGTCTCCGTCCGCTCCGGCGCCCGGGCCTCCATGCCCGGTATGATGGACACGGTGCTCAATCTCGGGCTCAACGACGTGACCGTCGAGGCACTGGCCAAAGGCGCGGGCGACGAGCGCTTCGCCTACGACTCGTATCGTCGCTTCATTACCATGTATTCCAACGTGGTGCTGGGCATCGAGCACCACCACTTCGAGGAGATCCTCGACGAGTTCAAGGACCGCAAGGGCTACTCGCTCGACACGGACATGACCGCCCAGGACTGGAAGACCATTCTCCCGCGCTACAAGGCGCTGGTCGAGAAGGAACTGGGAAGACCCTTCCCGCAGGAGCCGCAGGAGCAGCTCTGGGGCGCCATCGGAGCCGTGTTCGGCTCCTGGATGAACAACCGCGCCATCAAGTACCGCGAGCTGCACGGCATTCCCGCGAGCTGGGGCACGGCGGTGAACGTGCAGGCCATGGTGTTCGGCAACATGGGCGAGACCTCCGCCACGGGCGTGGCCTTCACCCGCAATCCCTCCACCGGCGAGAGCGAGCTCTATGGCGAGTTCCTCATCAACGCCCAGGGCGAGGACGTGGTGGCGGGTATCCGCACCCCGCAGGACATCACCGAGAAGGCGCGCATTGCGTCCGGCTCCGACAAACCGTCCATGGAGCGGGCGATGCCGGATGCCTACAACGAGCTGGTGCGCATCTACGGCATTCTCGAGAAGCACTACCGTGACATGCAGGACATGGAATTCACGGTAGAGACCGGCAAGCTCTGGATGCTCCAGACCCGCAACGGCAAGCGCACCGCGAAAGCGGCCTTGCGCATTGCCGTGGAGCTGGCATCCGAGGGCCTGATCACCCAGGAGGAGGCCGTCACCCGCGTGGAGCCCGCGGCCCTCGACCAGCTGCTCCACCCCACCATCGACCCCAAGGCCGAGCGCAAGATCCTGGCCACGGGCCTTCCGGCTTCTCCTGGCGCGGCCTCGGGCGCAATCGTGTTCAATTCGGACGACGCGGAAGCGGCCAAGAAGGCGGGCCAGAAGGTCATCCTGGTGCGCGTCGAGACCTCGCCTGAGGACATCCATGGCATGCATGCGGCCGAGGGCATTCTCACCACCCGCGGCGGCATGACCTCGCACGCGGCGGTGGTCGCGCGCGGCATGGGCAAGCCCTGCGTGTCGGGCGCGGGCCAGATCCGCGTGGATTATGCCACCCAGACGCTCACGGTGGCGGGCCAGACCCTGAAAAAGGGCGAGATCATCACCATCGACGGCTCCAACGGCCAGGTGCTGCTGGGCCAGGTGAAGATGCTGGAGCCGGAACTGTCGGGTGAGTTCGCCACCCTGATGGGCTGGGCCGACAAGGTGCGCCGCATGAAGGTGCGGGCCAATGCGGAAACGCCGCTTGACGCCAAGACGGCGCGGAGCTTCGGCGCCGAAGGCATCGGCTTGTGCCGCACGGAGCACATGTTCTTCGAGGGCGACCGCATCGTGGCGGTGCGCGAGATGATTCTTTCCGACGACGAAGCGGGCCGCCGCGCGGCACTCTCCAAGCTACTGCCGATGCAGCGCAAGGACTTTGCCGAATTGTTCTCGATCATGAGCGGGCTACCGGTCACGATCCGCCTGCTCGATCCGCCGCTGCACGAGTTCCTGCCGCACTCGGAAGAGGAGATGCAGGAAGTGGCCAAGGCCATGAATGCGCCCATTGAGAAGCTCAGGCACCGCGCCCGTGAACTGCACGAGTTCAACCCGATGCTCGGCTTCCGCGGCTGCCGTCTGGCGGTGGCCTATCCGGAAATCGCCGAGATGCAGGCGCGCGCCATCTTCGAGGCGGCAGTCGAGGCCGGAAAGACGACCGGCCAGCCCGTCGTTCCCGAGATCATGGTTCCGCTCGTGATGACGAAGCCGGAGCTCGATCTGGTGAAGGAGCGCATCGTGGCCATGGCGGAAGCCGTGAAGCATGAGAGCGGCGTCACTATCGAGTATCAGGTCGGCACGATGATCGAGCTGCCCCGCGCCGCTTTGCGCGCCGGCGAGATCGCGGAATCGGCGGAGTTCTTCTCGTTCGGCACCAACGATCTCACGCAGACCACCCTCGGCATCTCGCGTGACGACGCGGCCTCGTTCCTCGGGCCGTATACACAGAAGGGCCTGCTGCCGGCCGATCCGTTCGTGACCATCGACCAGGAAGGCGTGGGCGAACTGGTGAGGATCGCGGTGGAGCGCGGAAAGAAGACGCGGGCCAACATCAAGCTCGGGATCTGCGGCGAGCACGGCGGCGATCCGGCGTCGATTCACTTCTGCGAAACGACCGGGCTCGACTACGTGTCCTGCTCGCCTTACCGCGTGCCGATCGCGCGCCTTGCGGCCGCGCAGGCGGCGCTCGGGGCTAAAGCTGCGAGCCAGGCGTGATGCCGATGTCCCTGTCGCGCGGGCGCCTGCTCTACATCGCCGCGGTGCTGGTCTCAGGCATCGTGATCGGCCTCGTCGTGGCGCCACGGCCGCATCTGCAGGAGCTGGCCGTGCCGCCCGCCGCCTGGCCTTTCGCCGTGTCGCTGGTGCTCGATCTGATCATCGGCCAGATGGCCGCGCAGGGCAGGGCGGAGCCGCTCACCATGGGCGACCGCTTCGTGGCCGTGCTCGGCGCGGGCCTCATCGTGACCGCCATGGTGGCAATGGCGCAATAAAAGGCGTAAGGGGCAGGAATGGCGCTTCACAAGGGCTCGTGCCATTGCGGCAAGGTGGCGTATGAGGTCGAGACGGATCTCGCGCAGGTGATCGAATGCAACTGCTCTATCTGCCAACGCAACGGCTATCTTCTGACCTTCGTGCCGCGCAGCGCGCTGAATGTGATCCGCGGCGAGGAGGATCTCGCCACCTACACCTTCAACACGCACACGATCCGGCATCGCTTCTGCTCCACCTGCGGCACGTCGGCCTTCGGGGAAGGCAAGCAGCCGACCGGCGAGGCGATGGCTGCGATCAACGTGCGTTGCCTGGAGACGTTGGACCTCGCCGACCTCAAGCCCGTCCCATTCAACGGGCGTGATGCCAGGGGATAGGGCGCTAAAGCGTCATCCCGGACGAAGCGCAGCGCAGATCCGGGGTCGTAGGACGCGTGTGGCGCAGGAACCTCAACACTGTCATCCCCGCGCAGGCGGGGATCCATAACCACGACGTCACCGTCCAAGACGCCACGGATGCCGCTTTGCCTATCCTGCATCGTTGGCGGTGATGGATCCCGGGCTCCGCTGCCCGGCCCCGGGATGACAGTGCTCTGAACTCCTAAAGTGATCCCGGATCGGCTGTCGCCGTCCGGGATGACGAGGGGCATCACGCCACGGCTTCCTGCGAACGCCGCAGGCCGACATACTGGAACTCCGCATACATCAGCACCACCAGCGCCTGCCCGATCACAAAGGCATAGCCCGCGCTTGTCGGCGCAACCCAGCCGGTTATCAGAAGCAGAACGCTATCGGCCACCCAGAGCGCATTGCCCAGCACCACCGCCCAGGCGACAGGCTTCTGGATCGTCTCGCGCGGACCGAGCCAGCCGATGAAGCCCGCATACGGCAGGAGAACGAGGCCTGCGATGCGCAGGAGCATTTCCGGCAGCCCGAGAACGCCGCTCAACGGTCCGGCGCCGATCAGCATCAGCAGGCCGAAGGCGGCGCTGGTGGTGGCATCGGCCACGAGGGCCTGACGAAGAAGCGGGGAGGAGTGGATGTTCATCATGGCTGTCTCCTGTGACTCATCGGCTGAAGGCTTCAACCGTGCAATCAGGATTGCCCCAGGAGGGAGCGCCGTCGATTACCTCCGAGGTCATGGAACACTGCCTCGCCTCGCGTTATGGTCCTGCTCATGAAAACCGCGAACACTCAACCTGTGAACAGCAGCCTGCCCGTGGGCGATTATCTGCGCGAATGGCGCCAGCGACGGCGCATGAGCCAGATGGATCTCGCCCTTGAGGCCGAGATCTCCACACGGCACCTGAGCTTCCTCGAGACGGGCCGCTCGCAGCCGAGCCGCGAGATGGTGCTGCTGCTCGCGGAAAAGCTCGACATGCCCTTGCGGGAGCGCAACATCATGCTGGTCTCGGCGGGCTTTGCGCCAATTTATTCGGAACGCTCCCTGGACGATCCGGCACTGGCGAGCATGCGCCAAGCGGTCGATCTCGTCCTCAAGGGGCACGATCCCTATCCGGCGCTCGCCGTCGACCGGCATTGGTCGCTGGTCTCAGCCAACGATGCCCTCGTCTCGCTGATCGGCGAGGTGGATCCGGCCCTGATGAAGCCGCCGGTCAATGTGCTACGCCTGAGCGTTCATCCGGCCGGTCTCGCCCGCCGCATCGTGAACTTCACTGAATGGCGCAACCATCTCGTTCACCGCCTGCACCGGCAGGTGGATGCAACCGGCGACGCCGTATTGGCGGCTCTCATCGAGGAGTTGCGCGCCTATCCGACCCCCGATGCGGCGGCCCGTGCTCCCAAGGCGGGGCATGATTATGCGGGCATTGTCGTACCCCTGCAGGTCATGACGGAAGAGGGCGTGCTGACCCTCTTCAGCACCATCACGATCTTCGGCACGCCGGTGGACGTGACCCTGTCTGAGCTCGCCATTGAGGCCTTCTTTCCGGCCGATGCGGAGACCGCGAATGCATTGCGGCGCCTAGCCGAGAAGCGTCAGGCTGCCGCAGGTGCTGTCGGCTAGGGCGGCTCCGCCTTAACCACCCATCAACCTTAACCCGCGATAACTTTAAGCCATCGGAGCCCTCCTGCTGGATGCTCCGGATGTTCATGAGTTTTTTGCAGGGTGTTGCGCGTGCGTCTTCCGTATCGTCGATCTCGGGTGAAATGGATCTGCGCCACCACGGCTCCCTGGGCGCTGGCCACGGGCTTGCTGATCTCGTTCACGGCATCGGCCAGCAACGACCTCCATTCCGGCGTGAGCTTTGCCCCGCGCGGCGCCACCGCCCGCCTCGTCGATACCGCTCTCGTGCCGCCCACCGGCGCTTCGATTGCCGGAGGCAGGCTCGGGGTCGAGCGTGACATCCTTCGCACCCTGCCGCGTTACGACCTGCCGGATGAGATGGCCGATTCCGAGCCCCTCAAGGCCGACCGGAAGGCCGATGCGGGCGCCGACGCGGTCATCGACCGATCCCTGAAGGGCAACCCGCTGGTCGCGCCGCACGCGACCCTGTCCCGCCGCGCCAAGCAGTTGCGTCCGGTCCTCAATCAGGTTGGCGGCGCCCGCCTGCTCTACAGCCGGGACGAGAATCTCCTGCCGCCCACTGTCCTCATGGAGGGGCAACTCGAAGAATTCGACATGGAGCAGGCCTTCGAGCCCTGGCAGGCGCCGGAATACACCACAACCCAGCAGGCCACCTCGGTGCAGTCCCCGGCTGCCGCAGCGGCAGGCTCGACCGGTGCTTCGTCCAGCCCGACGACGCCGATGGTGAAGCGGGCCGTTACCCTGTCGTCGGCAACGCCGGCACCCATGGATGCCACGCCCACGGAGATCGCCGCCGCCCCCGTGTCGCTGCAATCGCCGCGTCTCGATCGGGGCGAGGTGACCATCCTGCCGAAGAGCGACGATCCCGACCGCCCGCGCTATGCCGACCTGATCGACCCGGACAACATGAACAAGGAGCAGCGCTGCCTCGCCGAGGCCGTCTATTTCGAGGCTCGCAGCGAGCCCGTGGAAGGGCAGGCGGCGGTCGCTCAGGTGATCCTGAACCGCGTGAAGAGCGGGCTCTATCCCTCGTCGATTTGCGGCGTCGTCTATCAGAACCGCCACCGCCATCTCGCCTGCCAGTTCACCTTCGCCTGCGAGGGCAAGTCCCTGCGCATCCGCGATACCGAATCCTGGGAACGGGCGACCCGGGTGGCGAGCGCCGTGCTGGAGGGCAGGACCTATCTAGCCGACGTGGGCGGCGCCACCCACTACCACGCGAACTACGTCCGTCCCTCCTGGTCGCGCCGCCTGAAGAAGATGGACGTGATCGGCCGCCACATCTTCTACAAGCTCAAGCCTGGGCAGACCTGAGAAAATACCTCGCCTGTGCGTTACGGCACTTCCAGAAACGTTACACTATCCTAAAAACAGGGAGGCGTGAAATCTGGCGAGGACAGCCCAATGTCTTTTATTGATCGTAATGTGCCCGGTTCAGGTTACGGGAATGTCTATACGGATGCTCTCATTTGGGGCGGTGCGGCCTGGAGCACATGGAACACGGTCAAAGTCTACTTTGGGCAGGCTGCCGATTATTGGGATGCCTGGAACAAACACGGCGATAGCGCATATGTGGATGAAACCAGCGAGTTTGCCGATTGGACGCTGGCCGAAGCCAATGTTTTCGTCGAGGTTCTTGAGCTTTACGCCAGTGTCTGCGGATTGACGTTCAGTATTGCGGACTCGGCCGCAGATGCCAACATCGTCTGGTGGAAGACAGATTTAGGCCCGGAGGCCGTCGGTGTGCACGAGGCTCCGATCTTTGACCAGGGCTCCAATCAGACCTGGGGCTATTTCAATCCGCTTGCCCCATCGTGGAACAATCTCGAATTTGGCGGCGATGGGCGGCATACCATCATTCATGAACTGGGCCATGGCTTCGGACTGGCTCATCCTCACGATGGTGGGACCCAGGGCGACGGCACAACCTTTCCCGGAGTTCCTAAGGGCGTCTCTTCCGCAACCGGCGACCATGGCCTGAATCAGGGCGTCTGGACGGTCATGTCCTACAATACCGGCTGGGATGCGACGAACTACGATATAAGCTTCGGCGCCCAAGGCGGGCTGGGAGCCTTCGATATCGCCGCCTTTCAGGCGCTTTACGGAAAGAACATGCAAACGGCCCAAGGGAGCAACCTCTACGGGTTGCCGACCTCGAGCCCCTATGTTGGCGAAGAGGGCTGGTTCTGCATCTGGGACGCAGGAGGCTCTGATGCAATCTCCGCTGCCGGTGCCCGCTCCTCAGTGGTCATTGATCTGCGTCCAGCGACTCTGATCAGCGGCGATCCCAATGCGGGCGGCTTCATCTCACAGGAAAATGGCGTCGCCGGCGGTTTTACGATTGCGAACGGGGTGACGATCGAGAGCGCGGTCGGCGGGAACGGAGGGGACGAACTCATCGGCAACGATGCTGCCAACACGCTGCTTGGGAATGGCGGCAGTGACATCCTGTGGGGCGACAGAGGCAACGATCTGCTCTACGGTGACAGCGGGAAGGATTACTTCGCGTTGGACACCAGACCCAGTAGATCGTCCAACAAGGACAGGATTGCCGATTACAGCGCCAAGGATGACACGATCTGGCTTGACAACCTAGTCTTCACGAAGCTTGGGAAAGGCTCTTACGATAAGCCTGTGAAGATCAAGTCCGACATGTTCGTCAAGGCATCGAAGGCCAAGGATCGGGAAGATCGCATCATCTACGACAGCAAGAAGGGTGTGCTCTCCTACGATGCGGATGGCACCGGGTCCAAGTACAAGATGATCGAGTTCGCCAGCATCAAGAAGGGGCTGTCCCTGACCCATCACGACTTCTTCGTCGTGTGACGTGACCCTTGGCGCTGCCGGCAATATGTGCAGAGACCCAACTTCCGCCTCGGTGCAGGAGCAGGGGGCACCCATCACAAAGCGTCATACTAAAGGCGACAAACTTTCAATTCTGCTGATGCCCGACTTAGGCTAGGGTGCCCTTCCAGTTTTGCGCCCTGAGGCCATAACCATGTCTGCTTCGCCCGCCCGCTCCCGGGTTTCCCCGGAAATCATCGTCGTCTGCGGCTGCCTCATCGCCCTGATCACGTTCGGGCCCCGGGCTTCCTCGGGGCTGTTCCAGCTTCCGATGATCACCGAATACGGCTGGGGCCGGGACACCTTCGGCTTTGCTATCGCGATCCAGAACCTTCTCTGGGGCGTCGGTCAGCCCTTCGCCGGCGCGGTGGCGGACCGATTCGGGGCCTTGCGGGTGCTCTGCGTGGGCGCTCTTCTTTATGCCCTCGGCCTCGTGGTCATGGCCTATGCAACCACGCCCGGCGTCCTGCATATCGGCGCCGGCGTGCTTATCGGCTTCGGGCTCTCCGGCTGCTCGTTCAACCTGGTGCTCGGCGCCTTCGGCAAGCTCCTGCCGGAGAAGTGGCGCCCGATGGCCTTCGGCGCCGGCACGGCAGCGGGCTCCTTCGGCCAGTTCCTGTTCCCGCCTATCGGCAACGTGCTCATCGAGTCGTTCGGCTGGCAGCAGGCGCTGCTGGTCTTCGCCGCCAGCGTGCTCATCGTGATGCCCCTGGCGCTGGCGCTTGCCACCCGGCCGACAGGCGATTCCGCACAGTCCGGGCCGGCTGCGGCTCCGAACCAGTCGATTGCCCAGGCCCTCGCGGAAGCCTTCAAGCATCGCTCCTACGTGCTGCTGGTGCTCGGCTTCTTCACCTGCGGCTTCCAGCTCGCCTTCATCACCGTGCACCTGCCGGCCTACCTGAAGGATGCCGGCCTCTCGGCGGCCGTGGGCGGCTGGACGCTCGCGGTCATCGGCCTCGCCAATGCGGTCGGCTCCCTAGGGTCGGGCTGGCTCTCCACCCGCATGTCCAAGCGCTGGCTGCTGGCCTGGATCTATCTCGGCCGCTCGGTGGCCATCGCGGCCTTCATCCTGGTCCCTGCCACGCCGGTCACGTCAATCCTGTTCGGCATCTCCATCGGGTTGCTCTGGCTCTCCACCGTGCCGCCCACGTCATCCCTGGTGATGCTGATGTTCGGCACCCGCTACATGGCCATGCTCTACGGCTTCGCGTTCTTCTCGCACCAGGTCGGCGGCTTCCTCGGCGTATGGCTCGGCGGTCTGCTCTACGAGATCAACGGCAATTACAGCATGGTCTGGTGGCTCTCCGTGCTGCTCGGGTTGGCTTCGGCCCTGATCAACCTGCCGATCAAGGAGCAGCCGGTCGACCGCGCACCGGCGCTGCAGCCGGCGGAATAAGACCATCTAACAAAAAACCCGTCCTCCTGAGAGGCTGGCTCATAAAGAGGAACACGCCTCGGTTTTCGTCATGGCCGGCCTTGTGCCGGCCATCCCGATGCTGACAAGCACGGCGCTTCAAGCCATCGAGATCACCGGCACAAGGCCGGTGATGACGGGAGCAGGGCTGCCGGTCCTTGATGAGCCAGCCTCTCAGGAGGACGGTAAGGTCCGTCTCGAAGGAGCGTCCAGTGCACACTGGAGACGCCTCGTGCCCGGACGAAATCCGGGACCTTGAGACGGACCTGACGGTCCTCCTCAGGATGAGGCTCGGGTCGGTATTGCCAAGTATCGAAGTCCCGCACTGCTGCGAAGGAATGAGCCTTTCGCGCTTGTCCTCACCCTCCACCGCGCCAAAAATGGGCACGGGAGGAATCGGCATGAGCGCATTCAGGGCTATGGTCATCGACAAGACTGACGCCGGACAGAGCGTCGGGATCCGTGAGTTTAGCGAGGCGGATCTCATGGAGGGCGATGTCACCGTCCGCGTGTCGCACTCGACGCTGAACTACAAGGACGGGCTCGCCCTCACCGGCAAGGCGCCGGTGGTGCGGCGTTTCCCGATGGTTCCCGGCGTCGATCTCGCCGGCATTGTGGAAGCCTCCTCGAACTCCGAGTTCAAGCCCGGCGACGCGGTCGTCCTCAACGGTTGGGGATTGGGTGAGACGCATCTTGGCGCCTATGCGGAGAAGGTGCGCGTGAAGGGTGACTGGCTGATCCGGCTGCCCCAAGGCCTCTCGTCCCAACAGGCTATGGCGGTCGGCACGGCAGGCTACACGGCGATGCTCTGCCTCATGGCTCTGGAGCGGCACGGCCTGCAGCCGGATCGTGGTCCCGCCATCGTCACGGGCTCCGTCGGCGGCGTAGGCTCGGTAGCGGTGGCGCTGCTGGCACAAGCCGGCTGGCACGTGATCGCCTCCACCGGACGGCCCGAGGAGGCAGATTACCTCAAGGGCCTGGGGGCTGCCGAAATTCTCGACCGCAGCGAACTCGCCGGACCCGGAAAGCCGCTCGCCAAGGAACGCTGGGCCGCGGGCGTCGACGCGGTCGGGTCCACGACGCTGGCCAATGTGCTGTCCATGACGAAGTATGGCGGCGCCATCGCGGCCTGCGGGCTCGCGGGCGGAATGGACCTGCCCAGCACCGTCGCGCCCTTCATCCTGCGCAACGTGTCCCTGCTCGGTGTCGATTCAGTGATGGCGCCCAAGGCCCTGCGGCGCGAGGCCTGGAACCGCATCGCCCGCGAACTCGATCACGGCAAGCTCGCCGCCATGACTTCGACGATTCCGCTCGACGGGGTGCTGGAAGCCGGCCGTGAGATCGTGGCCGGTCGCATCAAGGGCCGGGTAGTGGTGGAGATCGGCTAGCAAATATTAGCGCGTCTTTGCAAAACCAACGACCTCATCCTGAGGAGGTCACGTTAGTGACCGTCTCGAAGGAGGCTCCAGTGCTCTCTGGACACTCCTTCGAGACGCCGCTGCGCGGCTCCTCAGGATGAGGTCAGAGGAACACACGAGAGGCTCACCGGTATAAGACCGATGATGACGTGAAGAGGATGCTCCTCAACACCTAGCTCGCTTCGCTGAGCAGGGCGGCCTTCGCCCCGGTCCCCTCGATCCGCTTCTTCTGCTTGGCAATCTCGGTGGCCATGAAGTCCATGAAGGCGCGCACACGGGCGGACTGGCGCAGATCCGGGTGGGTGAGAAGCCACAGGCCTGCGGCGAAATCGGCGTTGATGTCCGACAGGCGCACAAGATTGGGGCTCGCATCCGCAATGAAGCAGGGCAGGGGGCCGATCCCCGTTCCGGCCTCCACGGCCTCGGAGAGGCCGAGCACCGTGTTGACCTTGTAGACGATGTTGTCCGGCGCCACGTGCTCGCGCACGAAGCGGGCGACCTTCAGGGTCGCCAGATTGTCTCCGAGTGCCACCCAATGCCGGTCGAACAGATCGGCCAGGGTGACGTCGTCGGGTCCCCGGACATCGGGAAAATCCGCCTTCCGGCCATAGATCGCCCAGGCGATGGTGGCCACGCGCCGTCCGACCAGCGTCTCGGGCGGGTCGTCGGTGGCGCGGATCGCCACGTCGGCATCGCGCTTCGACAGGTTGAGCGCCTGATTGGCGAGAACCACGTCGAGCCGCATCTCCGGACAGGCCTTGATGAAGCGGGCGAAGATCGGCGTCAGCAGGTGGACGAGCAGCGTGTCGTTGGTGGTGACCCGCAGTTCACCGGCGGGCGCGACGGCTTGGCCGGCAAGCTTGCGGGTGAACGCCGTGACGTTCTCCTCCATCTGCTCGGCCAGCGCCGTCATCTCCTCGCCGGCCGTGGTGAGCACGTAGCCGGTCCGGTGCCGCTCGAAGAGCTTGACCCCGAGGTTCTCCTCCATCTGGCCGAGACGCCGGAAAACCGTCGAGTGATTGACCCCAAGGCGTTCGGCCGCGCCGGCAAGACCATTGGCTTCGGCGATGATCTTCACGAGCCGGAAGTCGTCCCATTCGAGATGCTGCTGCTTGGACATCGTTTGCATTCGCGCAAGAGAGGCCCTGCATATCTAGCACTGGTTTTGCAGAGGAGAAAGCTTATCCTCTTGGATGTCCAACACCCGCGGGCAGTGCAGCCCCGGCCTCTCGTGAAGAGCGGCCGGGCAAGGGCTGGCCTGCGTCTCAATCCAACCAATCGGAGTTCACATGACCAAGGTTCTGGTTCTGTATTATTCGTCCTGGGGTCACATCGAGCAGATGGCCTATGCGGCCGCTGAGGGCGCTCGCGAGGCCGGCGCCGAGGTCGTGGTGAAGCGCGTGCCGGAGCTCGTGCCGGCCGAGATCGCTCAGGCCGCCCACTACAAGACCGATCAGCAGGCCCCGATCGCCACCGTCGAGGAGTTGCCGGAATACGACGCCATCATCTTCGGCACGCCGACCCGCTACGGCACCATGACAGCCCAGATGAAGAACTTCCTCGACCAGACCGGCGGTCTCTGGGCGCAGGGCAAGCTCATCGGCAAGGTCGGCTCGGTCTTCACCTCCACGGCCACGCAGCACGGCGGCCAGGAAGCCACCATCCTCACCACGCTGCCGGTGCTCCTGCATCACGGCATGGTGGTTGTGGGCCTGCCCTATTCCTTCCAGGGCCAGATGGGTGTGGACCAGATCCGCGGCGGCTCGCCCTACGGCGCCTCCACGATCGCAGCCGGCGACGGCTCGCGCCAGCCCACCGAGATCGACCTCGACGGCGCCCGCTTCCAGGGCCGGCACGTGGCTCAGATCGCCGCGAAGTTGGCGGCGAAGTAAGAGACGCACGCTGTCATCCCCGGCGAGCCGAAGGCGAGGGAAGGGGATCCAGGATCAAGCGCAGCGTTATGGATTCCCTTCCCCTCCGCTGACGCTCCGGCCGGGAATGACACGGTGTGATTCTATCAATCGTACGGAGCGATTACCGCTCCGCCGCAGCGCGTCTCAAACGGTCGTTGATGGCCTCGCCCAAGCCCGCCTCCGGGATCGGGCTTACCGCAACGGTTGCCGCGCCCGAGGCGTCGAGCTGCCTGAGATAGGAAAACAGATGAGCGGCGGCCTCCACGAGGTCGCCGCTTTTGCTGAGGTTCAGGGTGAGGCGCGCTGCATCCGCGCCCTCGGGAATCTCATCGCCGAACAGCAGGGCGGCCTCATTGGCCTCGACGCTCGCCGCATTCAGGCGCACCCGGGCCCGTGGTGCGTAGTGGGAGGCGAGCATGCCCGGCGCGAGCGGGCTCCTGCCGCCTTCCGATTCGATTTCGGGCCTCATCCCGATCAGCGCCTCGATGGTCTCCCGCGGCACGCCACCCGGGCGCAGCAGGCGAGGCGTGCCGCCGAGGCAGGCCACGATGGTCGACTCCACGCCCACTTGGGACGCTCCACCGTCGAGCACGGCGTCGATGCGCCCGTCGAGATCGCCCAGCACGTGATCCGCATCGGTGGGGCTCACGCGCCCCGAGCGGTTGGCGGAAGGCGCCGCGACCGGGCGGCCGGTCTTCTGCAGCAGCGCATGGGCGAGGGGATGGGCCGGCACGCGCAGGCCCACGCTGTCGAGACCGGCGCGGGCGAGGTCGGAGACCGTGCAGGTGGGCGCCACCGGCACCACAAGGGTGAGCGGGCCGGGCCAGAAGGCCTCCGCCAGGCGCCGGGCCATCTCGTCGAACACGCCCTGCTTCTGGGCGGATTCGAAGCTGTCCAGGTGGGAGATCAGCGGGTTGAAGCTCGGGCGCTCCTTGGCCGCGTAGATTCCGGCCACGGCTTCTGCATCCGTGGCATCGGCCCCGAGGCCGTAGACGGTCTCGGTCGGGAAAGCCACGAGCCCACCGCTCCGCAGAATCTCCGCCGCACGGGCAAGGCCGGCGTCATCGGACGTCAGACGCTCCGTTTGGCGCATTGACCCAAAATCGTTCACGTCTAAACTATCCCTTGCCCGTGGGAAAATCCCCTTGCCGGGCGGGTTTAACGGCGCGAGAACACGCGTCAACATGAAAAGCCCATAGCTTCAAGAGGATCCGCCATGACCTACCGCGCGCCTGTCCCCGATATCGTCTTTACCATGCGGCATGTGGCAGGGCTCGACCGCGCCGTCGCGGACGGCGTCTACGGCGACCTCTCGACGGATCTAGCCCAGACCATCCTGGAGGAGGCGGGCCGCTTCGCCAATGACGTCATCGCGCCCCTGAACCGTGAGGGCGACAAGCACGGCGTGGTCCTCAAGGACGGTGCTGTCACCACCGCTCCCAGCTGGAAGGAGGCCTACAAGGGTTGGACCGAGGCCGGATGGAACGCGCTTCCCGGCCCAGTCGAGTATGGCGGTCAGGGCCTACCGACCCTGCTCAATTCGGCCTGTGTGGAGATGTGGAATGCCGCCTCCATGGCCTTCGGCATCGGACCCGTGCTCACCATGGGGGCCATCGAGGCGCTGGTTCAGCACGGCTCGGAGGATCTCAAAAACCGGTATCTCGAAAAGCTCGTCTCCGGCGAGTGGACTGCCACCATGAACCTCACGGAGCCGCACGCGGGCTCCGATCTCGCAGCCCTGCGCTCGCGTGCAGAACCCGCAGGCGATGGCACCTACAGGATCACGGGCCAGAAGATCTTCATTACCTACGGCGAGCACGATCTCACCGACAACATCATCCATCTCGTGCTGGCGCGCTTGCCCGATGCACCCGCCGGCACCCGCGGCATCTCGCTGTTCCTCGTGCCGAAATTCTTAGCTGACGGCACGCGCAACGACGTGCGCTGCCATTCCATTGAGCACAAGCTCGGCATCCATGCCTCGCCCACCTGCACCATGATCTTCGGCGACAACGGCGGTGCCGTCGGCTGGCTCGTCGGTGAAGAGAATCGCGGCCTCAACTGCATGTTCACGATGATGAACAACGCTCGCCTCGCGGTCGGCCTGCAGGGCGTGGCCATCGCCGAGCGCGCCTATCAGCAGGCGCTCGGCTACGCCAATGAGCGCCGGCAGGGCCGCGCCATCGGGGCGGTTGAAGGCATGAGCCCGATTGCCGTGCATCCGGACGTGCAGCGCAACCTGCTGACCATGAAGGCGCTCACCGCTGCCGCCCGGGCGATCTGCTACATGACCGCGGAGGCCATCGACCGCGCGCATCTCGAAGAGGATCCCGCGCGCAGGAAGAAGGCGCATGAACGTGCCTCGCTCCTGACGCCGGTAGCGAAGGCGTTCTCGACCGATATCGGCATGGAGGTGGCTTCAATCGGCGTGCAGGTCCATGGCGGCATGGGCTTCATCGAGGAGACCGGCGCGGCACAGCACTTCCGCGATGCGCGCATCGCGCCGATCTATGAGGGCACCAACGGCATCCAGGCCATCGATCTCGTCACCCGCAAGCTGCCGCTCTCCGGCGGAGAGACCGTGCGGGCGCAGATCGCTGCCATGCGCGCGACCGTCACGCGTCTTCTCAAGGAGAGCACGCCCGCTTTCGGCATGACCGCGCCGCGCCTGCGCGATGCCATCGAGAGCCTCGACCGGGCCACGAGCCATCTGCTGCAATCCCTCTCGTCGAACGCGCAGGGCGAGGCGCTTGCCGGCGCAACGCCTTACTTGAGGCTCTTTGCGCTCGCGCAGGGTGGTGCGGCTCTTGCCGATATGGCGCTGGCGGCGAACGCGCAGGCCTCTGCAGGCGACAGCGACCCGGCTCATGCCGGACGCATCGCGCTCTGCCGTTTCTTTGCCGAGAACATCGCCGTCGGTGCGAAGGGGCTTGAGGAAACGGTGATGAGCGGTGCAGGCTTCCTGCAGGACGCAACCCTGGCACTCGCGAGCTGATCCCATGAGCCTCAACGGAAAAACCCTCTTTATCACCGGCGCCTCGCGCGGCATCGGCCTTGCCATCGGGTTGCGCGCTGCAAAGGACGGCGCGAATGTGGTCATCGCGGCGAAGACCGCCGAGCCGCATCCCAAGCTCCCCGGCACCATCTATACGGCCGCGGAGGAAATCGAGAAGGCCGGCGGCAAGGCGCTACCGCTGGTAGTCGACGTGCGCGACGAGGAGGCGGTGAAAGGTGCAATCGCCAAGACTGTCGAGACCTTCGGCGGCCTCGACGTCGTGGTCAACAACGCGAGCGCCATCAGCCTCACGCCGACTTCGATCACCGACATGAAGCGCTTCGATCTGATGCACCAGATCAACACGCGCGGCACCTTCATGGTGTCGAAATATGCCATTCCGCATCTGGAAAAGGCCGAGAATCCGCACATCCTCATGCTTTCGCCGCCTCTCGACATGAGCCAGAAGTGGTTTGCGCCGCATGTGGCGTATTCACTCGCGAAATACGGCATGAGTATCTGCGTGCTGGGACTGGCCGGCGAGTTGCGGCCCAAGGGTATTGCGGTGAATGCGCTCTGGCCCCGTACGACCATTGCCACGAGCGCCGTCAGGAACATGCTCGGCGGGGATGAGATCGTGCAGGCGAGCCGCACACCGGAGATCCTGGCCGATGCGGCCTACGCCGTTTTCCGGAAGCCATCGAAAAGCTTTTCGGGCCATTTCCTCATCGACGATGTTTTCCTGGCAGGCGAGGGCGTGACTGACTTCGAGAAGTACCGCGTCGATCCATCCAAATCGCTGATACCGGATTTCTTCGTGCCGGATGACACGCCGCCTCTGTCATCCTTACGTTGAGTTCACTAACCATTGTTATTGTAGCACCACCAGCCCTCCTCCCCCTTGTGGGGAGGAGTTGGAGGTGGGGGTGTAAGCGCCACGCTGGTCCAGTTCAGCGCTGGCACCCCCACCCTGGCCCTCCCCACAAGGGGGAGGGAAATAAGTGGTCGTGAAGGGGCAAGAGCGCGCATGATTTTGATCCATAGGCCAGCGCAGACGACGGGACCGGCCGGTCAGTCCCTCGACCGTTACGTTCTGCCGCCGGGAACCTCCATTCCCGACGATGCCCTGTGGATCGACCTGATCGAGCCGACCCGGGAGGAGGACAAGCTCGTCGAGGCTCATCTCAGCATCGAGATCCCAACCCGGGAGGAGATGGCGGAGATCGAGCCGTCCGAGATCCTCTACCACGAGAACAACGCGCGCTACATGACGGTGCGCGTGCTGTGCAGCTCGGAGACCGATGCGCCGAAGCTCATCGACGTGTCGTTCATCCTCACCGAGCGGGCGCTCGTGACCGTGCGCTACGGCGAGCCGCGCTCCTTCAGCATGTTCATGGCCCGCGCGGGCAAGCCCGGCGGGTGCCGGCATCAGCCGGAGGCCGTGCTCGACGGTCTCATCGAGACCATCATCGATCGCGCGGCTGAGATCCTCGGCACGGTCGGCTCGCGCATCGACCGCCTGTCGCAGGCGATCTTCGAGAACGAGCGGCAGGGCGCCAAGCGCGCCGCATCCTACCGCGCCGCCCTCAAGTCCATCGGCCGCAAGGGCGACATCATCTCCAACGTGCGCGAGAGCATGGTGTCGGTGGAGCGCATGCTGCTGTTCTTGTCTGCCAGCATGCCGCGGCCGCAGAAGACCTCGGGCTATCAGTCCGAATGGCGCACGGCCTTGCGCGACGTGCAGTCCATCGAGGAGCACGCCACCTTCCTGTCCAACAAGATCCAGTTCCTGCTCGATGCGACGCTGGGCCTCGTCACCATCGAGCAGAACGACATCATCAAGATCTTCTCGGTCATGTCGGTGATCTTCCTGCCGCCGACCCTTGTGTCGTCGCTCTACGGTATGAACTTCAAGTTCATGCCCGAGCTCGAATGGGATTTCGGTTATGCCTGGGCCATCACCCTCATGATCCTCGCCGCAGCGCTGCCCTATCTCTTCTTCCGCTGGAAGCGGTGGCTCTGACATCTTGGAATGAGGTATCATGAGCCCTCATCCTGAGGAGCGAAGCGTCTCGAGATCCCGGACTTTGTCCGGGCACGAGGGCGTCTCCAGCGCACACTGGATCCTCCTTCGAGACGGATTGCTGGTGCAATCCTCCTCAGGATGAGGAGAGAGAATGCAGAATACCGGGAGAAACCATATGTGCGGGCGATATGCGATCACGCTCCCACCCGAAACCTACCGGGAGTTCTACGGCTATTCGGAGCAGCCGAACTTTCCTCCGCGCTACAACGTGGCTCCCACGCAACCCGTGCCCGTCGTGCTGGAGGATCGGGGCGAGCGGCATTTCATGCTGGTGCGCTGGGGCTTCCTGCCCTCCTGGGTGAAGGACCCGAAGGACTTTCCGCTGGTCATCAACGCCCGCGGCGAAACCCTGCAGACGAAGCCCACCTTCAAGGCGGCCCTGAAGCGCCGGCGCTGCATCCTCCTGACCGACGGCTTCTATGAATGGCGTCGGGAGGGGAAGGAGAAGACGCCGTTCCTGATCCGCCCGCGCGACCGCAGGCCGATGCCGCTCGCAGGCTTGTGGGAAACCTACAGCAGCCCGGACGGCGGCGAGATCGATACCGCGGCCATCGTCACCACGGATGCCAACGGCACGCTGTCCGCCGTGCATGACCGCATGCCGGTGATCCTCTCGCCCGACGACATCGGAGCCTGGCTCGATGTGCGCGACGAGCGCGCCGATGTGATGCGCCTCGTGCGGCCCTGCCCGGATGATTGGCTCGACATGGTGCCGGTCTCGAGCCGCGTGAACAAGGTCGAGAACGACGATTCCAGTCTGCTGGAGCCTCTGTCCCAGCCGGAGCCTGCGCCGGTGAAGGAAACGAAGCCGAAGGCGAAGAAGCCGCTTTCCAGCGACGAGGATGAGCAGGGCAGTTTGTTTTAGGCTTTCCAAATGGTCATCCGGACGGCGCGGCCGACCCGGGATCGCGTGCAGAATAGGGCGCTAATCCCCTCCCTCCTTGTGGGGGAGGGTGGCCGCGGCAGCGGCCGGGAGGGGGTGCTGGCGCCGGAGCCTGATGGGTTCGCGCTCACACCCCCTCTCCAACTCTCCCCCACAAGAGGGGAGAGGGTTTCCAGCGCTCTACTCGGCACTCAACCCCAGATCTCCGCTGCGCTTCGTCCGGGATGACGCTGTGGGTATTACCGCCGCTTCTTCACCACGTCTTTTCGCAGGATGCCGACGACTTCCAGGTGCGGCGAGTGCTTGAACTGGTCCACTGGTACCACGCGCTCCAGGCGGTAGCCGCCGGCCATCAGGATGGATGCGTCGCGGGCAAAGGTAGCAGGGTCGCAGGAGACGCTCACCACGAGCGGCACTTTCGACACGGCAATCTGCTTCACCTGTGCCTCCGCACCCGCACGGGGTGGATCGAGCACCACCGCATCGAAGGCGTTGAGTTCCGGCGTGAGCAGCGGCCGGCGGAACAGATCACGCGCTTCTGTCGAGATCCTGCGAAGGCCCGGCGTCGCACGGAAGGCCTTGTCGAGGGCTGTCGTCGAGTCCTTGTCGTACTCGACCGCATGAACCTCGGACTTTTCCGCAAGGCGCAGGGAGAACGGCCCCGATCCGGCAAAGAGATCGGCCACGCGCTTGGCCTTCGCGCAGGCTTCCGTCACCAGTCCGGCGAGCACCTCCTCACCGAGGCGTGTCGCCTGCAGGAACGAGCCCGCCGGCGGTACAACCGAGGCGCGGTCCATGAGAATCGCGGGCGGACGGCGCTCCACGACCACGTCGCCATGAATCGACAACCGCGAGAGATCGAGCCGGCCCGCGAGATCGATGAGGCTCAGGCGCTCCGCATCCTTCATGGGGCCATGCCCGCGCACATCCACGTCGAAGCCGGTCTGCGTCTGCGTGATCTGGATGTCGAGCGGCTTGCGCAGACCCTTCAGGTGCTCGCCGATGGCGCGGGCAATCCTCGGCGCCTTGTCCTTCAGGCCGGGCTCCGCGATGGGGCAGAAGGCGATCTCGACGATCTGGTGGCTGCGGGGCGCCATGTAGCCCACATGCATGGCGCGGTCGGGAAAGCGCACGTGCAGCGTCACGCGACGGCGGCCTTCGCCATGGGCGTCGATGAGCGGCGCGACGGGAGCCTCGATCCGCGCCTGCCGCAGGGTGTGGGCGAGGATCTCCTGCTTCCAGCTCCGATAGAAGTCGTGCTTCATGTGCTGCGTGGCGCAGCCGCCGCAGGCATCGAAATAGGGGCAGAACGGCGTCTCGCGCTCGGGCGAGGGAACATCGACGCTGACGAGCCGCGCATGCGATCCGTCGCGCTCCACCGTGACAGTCTCGCCCGGCAGCACCTTCGGCACGAAGACGGAGTCGGAGGCGCTCTCGGCGATGCCGTCGGCTTTCGCGCCGAGGCGCCTGATGATGACCTGTTCAGCCACGTCGGGCTCCCAACAAAAACTCGCGGTTTCCATCCCCGCCCTCGATGGGCGAGGGAATGAGCCCCATGACCTCGAAACCGAGCGACGACACGAAGGCTCTCATATCCTCGCACACGGCACGATGCACGGCTCCATCGCGCACGATCCCTTTTTTCACGGGATCGCGGCCTGCCTCGAACTGCGGCTTCACGAGCACGGCGAGTTCCGCTTGGCGTTTCAGCAGGGCGACAGCCGACGGCAGAACGAGCTTGAGGGAAATGAAGCTTACGTCCGAGACGAGAAGATCCGCCGCTTGCGGAATGAGATCCGCGTTCAGCGCGCGGGCATCCGTCCCTTCGAGGTTAGTCACGCGCGCATGGCCGGCGATGGTGGGATGCAGCTGGCCGTGTCCCACATCCACCGCATAGACATGCGCCGCGTCGCGGTTGAGCAGCACCTCCGTGAAGCCGCCCGTGGAGGCTCCGATGTCGAGACAGATTTTGTCCTTCGGGTCGATCTGGAATACGTCGAGCGCTGCTGCCAGCTTCACGCCGCCGCGGGAGACGTAAGGGTGCGGCTGCTCGGCCGTGATCACGGCCTCCTCCGGCACCGCATCGGACGCTTTGCGGATCACGGCGCCGTTCACGGTCACGAGACCGGCGGCGATCGCCTCCTGGGCCCGGGCGCGGCTTGCGAAGAAGCCCCGCTCGACCAAAACCACATCGGCACGCTTACGGCTCATCCAAATCTCACATCCATGTGCGTTCACGATCCCTTCATGGGCAGGAACCAGGCCCGGCCCTAGATCATCTTTCGTTCACAAGTCTCTCATAGCCAATGGAGATCCCATGATCAGCCGTCGCCATCTTCTGACAGGCGCTACCCTGCTTGCCGCCAGCGCTGCCATTCCCCGCGCCTGGGCGCAAGCCCCATCGGGTCCCTTCAAGCTCGATACCTTGCCCTATGCGCCCGCCAAGAACGAGCCGCATATCGACGCGCAGACCATGGAGGTTCACCATGGCAAGCACCATGCAGCCTATGTGACCAACCTCAACACGGCGCTGGCCCAGAACGCCGAGGCGGCCAAGATGCCGCTGCACGAGATGCTGGCGAAGATCGGCGAGCTGCCGGAGACCATCCGCACGGCGGTGCGCAACAATGGCGGCGGCCACGCCAATCACACCATGTTCTGGCAGATCATGGGCGGCCAGGGTGGCGAACCCTCGGGCGAACTCAAGAGCGCCATCGACCGGGATCTCGGTGGCTTCTCGAAGTTCCAGGAGGACTTCAATGCCGCCGGAACACGGCAGTTCGGGTCAGGCTGGGTCTTCGTGACCGTCGCCCGCGACGGCAAGCTCGGCATCGTGACCAAGCCCAACCAGGACACGCCCCTCATGGACGGGCAGCGGGTCCTCATGGGCAACGACGTGTGGGAACACGCCTATTACCTCAAATACCAGAACCGCCGGCCGGACTACCTGAAGGCATGGTGGAACGTGCTCGACTGGAACCGGATCGGCGAACGCTACGCGGCGGCGAAGGCCGGGACGCTGACGATTTGATCAGCAGTCATGGCCGGGCTTGTTCCGGCCGTCCCGAACCTGTGAAGCGAAGCACTGAGGGAGGCGCTCCGCTGTCATCCCTGGCGCACGCAGTGCGGGAAGGAGATCCATGATCAGGCGCAGGGCTATGGATTCCCTTCCCCTCCGCTGCGCTCCGGCCGGGAATGACACAGTGGCGCTTCTCGCATCGGGATCACCGGCACATAGCCGGTGATGACCGGGTGAGAACTGGTTTGTTAAGCCCGAACCTTCCGGGTCTCTTCCTGCCCGAGCGCCTCGAAGACCTTAGTGACGATGGCGGCCGCATCGAGCCCGGCCTTGGCATACATGCGCTCCGGCTTGTCCTGGTCGAGGTAGGTATCGGGCAGCACCATGGAGCGCACCTTCAGGGTGCCGCGGTCCAGGGCGCCTTTGT
>JAESGY010000043.1_pt1 | contig 130003 bp, 126 predicted proteins | sample 9269841 | NCBI WGS metagenome assembly JAESGY01 (sample SAMN17022865, study PRJNA683097) | algae metagenome | isolation source: Spirirestis rafaelensis WJT71-NPBG6 and co-occurring heterotrophs from... | place: USA: Pinto Wells, Joshua Tree National Park, Colorado Desert, CA | collected...
GATGGCGCAGCGGCAGCTCCACCATCTCGCGCAGCTGATCGACCGTGCTGCCGAGCCCGCCGATGTCGTCATAGGTGACATCGGCGCGGCGGGCCTCCCGCGGCTCCTCGAACTGCGGGCGCAGCTCAATCTCGGTGTCCGCCGTCACGTGCACGATGCCGCGCGGCTGGGTTGTGACAACCACAAGACGGATCTCCTGAAGGCCATAGGCCGGGATGTTGAGCAGTCCACGCAGTTCCTCCGGCAGGCGCTGATCCGTCGAACGCTGCGAGTACACGGAGGTGGAGATCACGTCGCCGGCCGTGAGTGGGCGCTGATAGAAGGTGCGTTTGAGGGCATCGCCGGAACCCTGAAGCCGCAGCCCCTTTTGGGCCGGCGCCAGCACAACGCGGGTTGCAGGCCGGACATCGGCTCGCTTCACCTCCACATGATCGCCGCTGCCGACACCCGCATTCACGCGCTGCAGGCCATCGAGGCGCACGATATTGAGGCCTTCGTCCTCGGCATAAGGCGTCACCGCAATGGCTGTGGTGTGGCGTTTGCCGATGATCTCGACCGCCTGACCTTCCTGAACGCCGATCTCGGCCAGAGCCTGCCGGCTCATGCGGGCGATGCCTCGTCCGGAATCGTCCGGTCGGGCATTCGCCACCTGGAGCCGTACATTCTGCCCATCCTCTGCCATGGCTGTCTTCCCATCATCCAAGTGGTCGCTCATGCGATGGCAGATGCAGGGAAGAGGCCGGGATCTCAGGTCTTCCGAGTGCCATGCGGCGGGGGCTTCGCTGGCGTCTCAGGTGGCGAAACCGGAGGGCAAACGCGAGATACGTGGAATTGTTGCAGGTTGATTGGCAGGTCTCGGAACTACGATGAGGCACCCCTGGCAGGTGTCCATAGCCTTTGAAGCGACACTTCGATGTCATCCTCTCCAAGCTCCTGGCTGCGCGCAGGTTTGCCCATAGGCATGAAGGGAGCAATGGTCGGCAGCTTCAGGGAGCTTTCGGCGTCGCCCTGAACCGGTGTTTCCTTCGAGGGTGGGTCGATCAGTTCCCAGCTGTCGAACAGATCCATGGTCGAATGACCTGGCAGGTCAGGGCCGAGATAAGGGATGATCTCGATCCATGGGCGCCCATGGGGCCGAGGAGTGATCCTCGTCACGCGTCCGAAGAAATTCGTCAGAGGGCAGCGGACGAAGTCACCGGGTGCGGGCAGGCGTGTCCTTTCGCGCTCAAGTTCGGTCTCGGCCTCCCGAAGCTCTTCCTGCAACCGGACTATCCGCGCCTCGAGCTCTTCGACACGCTTCGTGCGGGAGCTTTCATGCTCCTGAGTCGATATCGAGACCAGCGCCAGGCTCCTGTCCGAACCGGTATCCATCCCCGGGAATGCCCTCATGCTGGGCCCTCCAATCTCTATTAAGATTTTGGTGCATTCCGGCATCAGAGCAAGACGCGCAGAAGGCTGAGCGGGAACTCAAGCTCGGCGCATGAGGGTTATAGATCTGAGAGGCAAAAGAATTGGAGCTGTGATGAACCTTCGGGGCCGCAGGGCAGGGCGAGTGAGCGGCATGGTTTTGCTGCTGATGCTGGCATCCGCTGCCTGGGCACAGGCGCCAACCGCTCCCCTGCCGCCGCCGCGCCCCGACCGGCCGGAAATGCCCGCTTCCGAACCCCGCTCCGAAAGCCCACCTCCCGCCGAAACGCCCGCCGAAAAGCCGGCTTCCGACGACAACAGCGCCCACACCGCCTGTCTCGACAGGCTCACCAAGCTTGGATTGCGGTTCGAGAAGCGGCCTCCGGTGCAGGAGGGACAGTGCAGCATCGAGAACCCCGTTCTCCTGTCATCCCTGGCAAACGGGATCGAGGTTGCTCCTGCGTCGCTCATGGCGTGTTCCGTGGCCGAGAGCCTTGCTCGGTGGATGAGCGAGGTGGTTGCACCAGAGGCTGAGCGGCAGTTCCAGAGTGCGCCGACCAAGCTTCTGATCGGAACATCCTATCAATGCCGTGACCAGCGCAACGGAGCCAAGCTCAGCGAGCATGCGCTCGGCAACGGGGTCGATGTCATGGGCTTCGAGTTCGCCAAGCGCTCGCCGCTGTCGATCGCCGCGCAGTCCGAGAACTCGCCGGAAGCGACTTTTCAGTCTGCGATCCAGAAAGCCGCCTGCCCCATCTTCAATACGGTGCTCGGCCCGGGCTCTGACGCGGCCCACGGCGATCACCTTCACCTCGACCTGCGCGAGCGCAAGGGCGACTACAGGATCTGCCAGTAGATTGCGGGAACAGGGAGGCGTTCCCGGCTTTGTTGTTCATGACATTGTTGGTGGAGTCTCTCATGAAGTTGACAGCCTATGCTGCTCTTGGAGTCCTGTGCTTCCTTGGTCCTGCACTGGCCGCGCCTCAAGACCTCAATCCGGAAGCGGTGAACGGCGCCGAATGGGAAGCCAAGAGCGCTAAGGGCAAGGAGATCGATCCGGTTCTGATCAAGGCCCAGGTTCTGCTCGACCGGGCGCGCTTCTCGCCGGGCGTCATCGATGGGCACAACGGCGAGAATCTTCAGAACGCGCTCAAGATCTTCGAGAAGACCCATGAGCTCAAGCCGGACGGAGCGCTCGATGAGGAAGTCTGGAAAAAGCTCACCGAAACATCTGCTGAGCCGGTACTGAGCGAATACACGATCACCGACGATGACGTAAGAGGCCCCTTCGTCAAAATACCCGACAAGATGGAAGATCAGGCGAAGCTCGACCGGCTTGCCTATTCGAGCCCGGAGGAGCTTCTGGCCGAGAAGTTCCACATGGATGTCGATCTGCTCAAGGCCCTGAACCCCGAAAAGCCCTTCGACAGGGCCGGCACGTCGGTTGTCGTGGCCAATGTGGACGCGAAGGCTGATCCCGGGAAAAAGGAGAAGGCGGCGAAGATCCAGGTCGTCAAAAGCGAGAAAGTTTTGCGTGCCATAGCCAAGGACGGTGCCATCATGGCGGTTTATCCAGCCTCCATCGGCAGCGAGGAGAAGCCGGCGCCGAGCGGATCCCATACGGTCCGGGCCGTCGCACCGAACCCGAACTACACCTACAACCCGGATTACGCGTTCAAGGGCGTGAAGGCGAAGGAGAAGTTCGAGATCAAGCCGGGACCCAACAATCCTGTCGGCAGCACCTGGATCGACCTGTCGGTCGAGTCCTTCGGCATTCACGGCACGCCCGAGCCGGAGAAGGTCGGCAAGGCCTATTCCCAGGGATGCGTGCGGCTGACGAACTGGGATGTGCAGGAACTGGCCGGGATGGTCGAGAAGGGCAGCCCAGTGGAATTCGTGGACTAGCCTGGCATTCGAAGGCGCGGGACCATCAATCGTCGTTGGCGGAGTTGAGCTGGTCTGGTCTCATGCCTTCATCCACCTCGGCGTCGTGGGCCTGGACCAGCCACTCGAGCTGCTCCTGGACGAAGTTGGGATCACTGTGAAAGCGCATGGCGCAGGCCACGAGAAAGATGGCGATCTCCGGGAGGTCGCTGTCACCCATATCCGGAAGGATCAGCTCGAGGTCCGTCATGTTGCCGGAGGTCAGGATGGCGGCCTCCGTGGGAGGAATGACGGTTCCGCCGCTGTCGGTATCTTGAGACATGGAGCTTTTCCTGAGCCTTCCGTTTCGTTGTTGGGCATCTTGCCGGCCGTGCGGGTTGTTCTAAGGCGCGGCCCTGTGAGGTAAAGGTCAATGGGGACGGTTTAGCGGGCCGTAAAAGCAGAAGCCCTGCGGCAGGGGAATGCCACAGGGCTTGAGAAGCGAGATATGTTGAAGAACTACGGATAGGTGCAGACGTACCGCATCCCGTTCGACGCAAGGAAGGTTCCGGTTGCGGGGTCGTAGGAGCGGTACTTGCGGGCGCAGTAGGCTGCGACCTGCGGGTCGACCACGCCGGGCGGCTGCGGAGCGGCCGGCTGAGCCTGGGCCTGGCTGGCAATCGCGCCGGCGATCAGGGCGCCGGCGGCAAGGCCCGCGACGCCCGCTGCAACGGCAGCACCATTGTCCCGGCGATAATAGTACCGTTCGCGATAATAAGGGCGGTACCCACGGCGGTAATATTGAGCGTAGCTCTCGTTCGGATAGGCCAGCTCTACCTGGGGCAGGGGACGTGTCCGAACGGGGCTTGCGCCGGCCGGGAGGGCAGGGGCTAACACGGCCGCGCCAATCAAGGCCGTCATAAACTTGCGCATAGTTGTCTCCTGTTGGGCTGGCTAAGCCGACAGCAATCCTATAATGATCTGACCATATTATAACTTCTGCGGCCAAGCTTGCAAACCTTAACGGTTGGCCTGTTGGTGAGGTCATGGTCAGGCATGCTGGCCTTGTGCATCATGACAACGGAGTGCAGGCGACAACGGCGCAAGATCATGAATAACTTACAGCGGCGGAGCCGCTTCTTCAGGCTGGGATTGATCCCCAGTCCGCGGTGCTGCTTCGCGACCAGATGAAGCAACTCGCATACCGGCTAAGGGACGCTGCCAATCAGATGGTCACGTCAAACCACGATTAGATTGCGTTGGAGCGTTCCGGCTATCTGCAGGTGATGTTCGAAGGCTTTGCCTTCCTCCTGGGAATTGTTCTGAGTGCCGCCTTCCTTCTGCTGCGCCTCTTCAAGGGCGTTCAGGAGGCGAGTCAGGCCAAGCAGTTGCTCAGGCAGGAGCAGGAGTTGTCCGACCTGGTGATCAACAACATCAGCAACCAGGGTATCATCATGTTCGATAATCAGCTCCGTTGCCTGCTCTGGAATCCAGGCATGGAGGGCTTGCTGAATGTCAAACCGGACCAGGCAATCGGCCAGCGGATGGAGAACCTGGACCAACTGTTCAGCAAGCCCGAGATCGTCGATGCCCTGACCCAAGCCACCGAAGGCGCCACCTCGATCCTGGAATATGAAGCCGCGACCTCGGAAGGGCACGAGCGCTGCCTGGAGATCAACAGCTTCCCGATGTTCATGGCGGAGCGGAAGCTCGGGATCGCCTTCATCCGTGACGTGACGGAGCAATGGCTGGCGCGCAAGCAGGCGGAGCGGCAGAACTTCGATCTTGAGATCAAGGTTCTCCAGAGAACCGCAGCCTTGCGTCAAGCCGAGCGCCGCCTGATCGCAGCCATCAACTCCGCCTCCGAAGGTTTTGCGGCCTTCGATTGGACGGGAGAGCTTCTTTTCGCCAACGAGCAGATTTGGGCGGCGGCTCCCGTGTCCCTGTGGTGCGCCGAGGACATGAGCCTGCCCGTGTTCCTGCGGTGCTTCGCCATGTGTGAGGGAGCCGATCTGCGCCTCCTGAAAGCCCAAGCGCCATTCGAGGAACTGGAATTCGATCTCCTGGTGAAGAAAGACACTTGGCACCGGCTCTCCCTCACGAAAGCCGACGGAGCGACGATCTTCGTGCGCTTGACCGACATCAGCGGTTACAAGCATGTCGCGAAGGCGCTTGAGTCCGCGCTCGAGCGCGAGCGCGAGACGACGAACGCCTATCGCAGCTTCGTGTCGATGGTGTCTCACCAGTTCCGGACGCCACTCGCCATCCTGGACTTGAGCGCGCAGCGCATCCTGCGGCGCGGCGCGGCGCTGACCCAGGACGAACTCGTCACCCGGGTCCAGAAGATCCGGAATGCGGGAACCGGGCTGACGCGCCTGGTGGACAGCGTTCTGAACGCGGCAAAGCTCGATGCGGGGACCATCGAGCTGAATCCAGCATCCTACAACCTTGTCGATCTGGTCATGGACATCTGCGAGCGGCAGCGGGAGGTCAGTGATCAGGCCGATATCCGTTTCGACGTGCCGGATGTGCCCGTCCGCGTTTATTGCGACGGCATGCTGATCGAGCAGGTTGTGGTGAACCTCCTGTCCAATGCCATCAAGTATTCCGGCGCCTCGCCCGTCGTCGAGATCAAGATCTGGATGGACGGCTCACGCGCTTATTGCTCTGTTCGCGACCGGGGCATCGGAATTCCTGCGGGCGAACTGCCGAAGATTTTTGAGCGCTTCTATCGCGCCAGCACAGCCTCTGGGATCGCCGGCACCGGCATTGGCCCGAACTTCGCCCAGCGGATCATGCACCTCCATGGAGGCGAGATCCACGTTGAGAGCTACGAGGCGGCCGGTTCTCTGTTTACCTTCGATATCCCCATCGCCAATGCGGATCAAGCGCAGCAGGCTGCATGAGTGATCATGATCATGACAACACAAAAACAATTCTCTGCGTTGAAGACGAAAACGATCTCCGGAGCGATATCGCCGAGGAACTGGAAGCCGCCAATTATCGCGTGCTCTAGGCAGCCAATGGCAGCGAGGCGCTGGCGCTTCTCGAGAAGCACCGCCCCGATCTGGTCCTCTGTGACATCACCATGCCGGGTCTCGGCGGCTATGATGTGCTCAAGGCCCTGCGCGAGCAGGGGAACATGGTGGACGTTCCCTTCATCTTCCTCACGGCTCTTGCCGAGCGCAACGACGTCTTGACCGGCAAACAGGCCGGAGCGGACGATTATCTGGTCAAGCCCATCGATTACGAGATCCTGCTCGCAACCGTCGCTGCCCGCCTCGATCAGGTGGCCCGGGTGCAGTCGAGCGCCGTTCACCGGGCGGAGGAATCCTGGCAGGAGATCCTCAAGGCCTCTCAGGGGCGCACGGTTGATGCCCTCTACAAGGTCACGTTCGCTTTCGACCGTTTCCTGGTGGGTCTGGTGATCGTCAACGAGGCCGGAGAGGTTCGGGTGATGAACAAGGAGGCGCAGCGCATTCTCGCCGAAGAGGATGGCTTGAGCGCATCGCAGGGCATCCTGAAAGGCTCCGTGGCCAAGCAGAACAGCAAGCTCTATTCAGCCATTGAGAAAGCCTTCGAGGAGGAAACCCTCGGTGAGATCATCTCTTTCCCACGCGTCTCGGGCGGAAGGCCCTATCTCGTGCTGATCCCAAGCCAGCGCTTCTCGCCCGAGGAGCGGCCCGAGGCTGTGGTGCTGCTCGTCATCGACACGGATCAGCGCGCCAAGGTTTCCGGCGACACGCTCGTACGCCTGTACAACCTGACCCCATCCGAGACGCGGGTCGCGCTCATGCTGATCGACGGCAAGCGCCTGGACCAGATCGCGGAGGAACTGGAGGTGGCTCAGACCACCGTCGTCTTCCACCTCAAAAACCTGTTCCGCAAGACTGATACCAACCGCCAGGCGGATCTGGTGCGCGTGCTCCTGCCGGTGCCGCTGCGGACCGCCGCCGACTGAACCGGTTGTCTAATTCGCGTTAAGAGGTTGCTCACCATTCCGGCAAGATCGGACGAAACCCAAGCTTTGCCACAATCTGTTCAGCTTTCAGAGAGGTTTCGAACAGTATATCTCATGACATGAAGAGGGAGACATGGGGCCTCCCTTCTGTCGGGGTGTTGATCATGAGGATCTTCCGTCTTGTTTCCGGCACGGCCGCTGCTCTGGCGCTGGTCTCCGGCTTGGCTGTTGCCGAACCGGCTGCAGCACGCGACCGCCTGTCGCCTGGTGCCGCTGTGGCCCTTGGCGCTCTGGGCGGTCTTGCCGTGGGTGCCGCCGTTGGCGCCGCTGTGGCTCAGCCTCAGCCGCCTGTCGTCTACCGGGCTCCGCCGCCACCGCCGCCGGTTTACGTGGAAGAGCGTCGGGTGCCGGTTTACTACGAGCGCCCGGTCCGGGAGCGGGTTTATGTGGAACAGTGCACGACCGAGCGCTATCGCGAGTGGGTTCCCGGCTGGGGCTGGGAGCACCGCAGCCGCAGGGTGTGCCACTAACCGATCCGATCAGGCCCGCCTCTGAGCGGGCCTTTTCTTTGGAAGGGCGGAGAACCGGGGTTTTGCTGCCGCGTTGATCGCATGAGAACCATGCGAGAGTTGCCATGACCAGCACCCCGAAAGATCAGGCCGGTTCCGATCAGACGAAGCTGAATCCCGGCGATCAGGCCAAACCGGGCACTCCCGGCACCGGTGAGAATGTGTGCCCGGAATGCAAGGGCAGCGGCCGCATCGGTGCGGCGGCATGCCAGACCTGCGGCGGCACCGGCACGATCATCGAAGGGATCGGCGGCGCCTGAGCCTCACGACTTGTCGGGTTTCGCCATCCAGCGAATGAGCGGCATGAGCGGCACAACCCAGATCAGGCCTAGAACGATGTAGGCCACGGTCTGGATGAGCTTCGGCGCCTCGGAGATCCGGCCCTCGGCGACCGCCATGGCGAAAAGCGCATAGAAGAAGATGAACGCCAGCATCACCACTGTGCCGATCAGCTTGCGCGCGCGCGTTCCCATGGTCGAAACCCTCAACTTCGTGAAATCTCATCCCGACGGTGCGTCACCGGCATGAATTGCCTCCAGGAGGCGTAGCCTCTATGTGACGTCCATATCCTGGGTTCAAGCCCTAATCGATGATGAGAGGGAGCATGGCTGTCGCAGCCTCCACCGAAGGCATGCCGCTGGCACGCGTGCCCCAAATCCGTTCTCTGTCCGCAGTCCGCGCCTGGATCTACACCCTTGCGGCCCTGGTGGTGCTGATGGTCGCCGTCGGCGGCGCCACGCGCCTGACCGGCTCCGGCCTCTCGATCACCGAATGGCGGCCGGTGACAGGCGCCATTCCGCCGCTCACCGAGCAGGCCTGGCTGGTCGAGTTCGAGAAGTACAAGCAGATCTCCCAGTATGAACTCGTGAACAAGGGCATGACCCTGTCCGAGTTCAAGTTCATCTATGGCTGGGAATGGGGGCACCGGCAGCTCGGCCGCCTCCTCGGCCTCGTGTTCTTCCTGCCGCTGGTCTGGTTCTGGGCGAGGGGTGTTATCAAGGGCAGGCTTGCCCTGACCCTCCTCGGAATCGGAGCCCTGGGCGGGCTGCAAGGCGCCATCGGCTGGATCATGGTGGCCTCTGGCCTAGAGCCCGGCATGACCGCCGTGGCGCCCATCAAGCTTGCCCTGCACCTTACGGTCGCCAGCATCATCCTGGCCTGCCTCGTCTGGGTGGCGGCCGGTTTGAAGGAGCGCCCCGCTGCCCAGGAGGTGCGGGCAGGCTACGCGCCGCTCATTCTCATGGGGCTGATCCTGTTCCAGATCGCGCTCGGCGGCCTTGTTGCGGGCTCGAAGGCGGGATTGACCTACAACACCTGGCCTCTGATGGATGGCGCATTCGTCCCACCGGCTTCCGCCCTGTTCTCGGTCTCGCCCTGGATCGAGAACTTCGTCGACAATGTCGTGCTGGTTCAGTTCAACCACCGCTTGGTTGCCTATGCCATCGTAGCTTTTGCCCTGTGGCACGCCTGGACCCTGCGGCGGACGGCACCGGGCTCGAAGGCCACCAGCCGCGCTACCGCCTTGGCTGGTCTCACCCTGGCCCAGATGGTGCTCGGGATCGTGACGCTGCTGCTCGTGGTGCCCCTCTGGGCCGGTCTTGCTCATCAGGTCTTTGCCATGGTGGTTCTGGCCATGGCTGCCGTTCATGCCCGCGTAAGTGCCGCCTGACATGAAAAAGGGCGGCCTTTCGACCGCCCTGATCTTCAACCGCTGCAGAGATTAGCGGATGACCTGGACGATGCGGCGGGTGCCGGGCTCGACCAGAACCGGGGTGTCGTTCACAACCGTATAGCGGTAGTTGGTGACACCGTACTGCTGCGGAACCTCATAGTACTGCACGCCGGAGGCCGGGAGGGTCGCGCCGACGCGGATCTCTTCCTGCACGCGATAGGACGGAACGCCCTGGGTCACCACGTACTGGCGGAACTGCGGCTGCTGCTGCTCGGCAAGGCCGCCCACGATGGCGCCCGTCACGCCGCCGATGGCTGCGCCGACCGGACCGCCGACGATGGCGCCGCCAACGGCACCCGTGGTCGCACCAGCGGCAGCGCCGCCGCCCGACTGAGCAAAAGCGCCAACCGGGGCAAGGGCCACAAGAACAGCGCCTGCAAACAAGATCTTCTTCGACATGTGTCAGCTCCTAACTGGTGAAGTCTGGAGCTTAACGGCCAAGCAGAAAGGTGGTTCCGAAGCTTGTAAGCTGGGTGAAACACGAATTGTGAATAAATCGCACCGGCTTCTTGTGCGGCTGCCCCAGTGGAAGCGCATGACTTCGAAGCTTGGCTCCCACAAGAGAAATCAGGTTGTGAAGACTTGGCTCTCCTTGGAAAAAGCCTAACCCTCACACCGAGATCAAGCTGCTTGAAATGGATCGAAAAGGGGTGTGCTCGAAAGCAGATCGTCTCCCGTTGCAGGCTGAAAAGCTCCATAAAGCTTGGCTTCTCAGCCGCTCGGGAGCAGGAAACCAAGCTGCTTCGGCTAAGGAACAATAAAAATCCCGGTGGGAACAGGGCAGGAATTAGGAAATCAGGTCTTGCTCTGCTACAGGTGAACAATATTAAGATAGCCTTAACCCTCAAGCGCAGTGCTGCAGGAACAGGCTGATAAGGAGTCAGGCATGAACGTGCTGGTCTTTGCTTCGCGAAAAGGCGGCTCGGGTAAGAGCACGCTCGCTGCTCACCTCGCGAGTTATATCGCCAACCCTTCACGCCCCACGTTGCTGATCGACAACGACCCGCAGGGGTCCTTGTCCTTGTGGCACAAGATCCGGAATCAGGAATACCTTGGTCTCAAGCACAATATCCGCAACATTGCGGATGCCATCCGGGACGCCAAGCGCGAAGGCTATGAGTGGGTTCTCGTGGATACCCCGCCGAACAAGTCCTCGATCGTTGCCGAGGCGATAAAGCAGGCGACCCTCGTGATCATCCCGACCCGGGCGAGCCTGTTCGACATCGCTGCCCTCCAGGATACGGTGGCTATCGCTCGCGAGCACCGCAAGCCTTACGCGGCCGTGATCAACGCCGCGCCGGCGAGGCACGGCGATAGCGAAGCCGCAGTCGTGGCTGACGCGCGCGGTGCCTTGAATGCGCTCCAAGTCCCCGTCTGGGCGGGTCAGATCACGCACCGTCCGGAACTGACGCTGTCCCTTGCAACAGGCGAGGGCGCCCGGGAATACGATGCGAACTCGCAGGGCGCTGACGAGATCGGACGTCTCTGGACGGCGCTTGAGCGTTCTCTCAACGCCATCCACAACACCTATAAGAAGGCGGGCTCCTCCCGCGCGGCCTAATGCCGAGCTTCACGAATAAAGAAGGGCGGCTCAAGGCCGCCCTTTTGCTTTCGGACTGCCTGTAGTTTCAACGTCATCACTGGCCTTGTGCCGGTGATCTCGATAAGTTGAGACGCTGAGCCTCACAGAAGCGAGATGGCCGGGACAAGCCCGGCCATGACAAGGTGAGTGATGATTCGCAGGGCGCGGGTTAAGCCGCGTCGAGCGCCTGATTGAGATCCTCGATCAGGTCCTGCGTGTCCTCAAGGCCAATGGACAGGCGCACCACCTCAGGGCCGGCTCCGGCCTGGGTCTTCTGCTCATCCGTGAGCTGGCGGTGCGTGGTCGAGGCCGGGTGGATCACCAGGGAGCGGGTATCGCCGATATTGGCCAGGTGCGAGAACAGCTTGAGGTTCGACACCAGCTTCACGCCAGCCTCGTAGCCGCCCTTGAGGCCGAAGGTGAACACCGCACCGGCGCCCTTGGGGCAGTATTCCTTGGCGAGGTTGTGGTAGCGGTCCGAGCGCAGGCCGGGATAACTCACCCAGGAGATCTTGCTGTGGCCCTGCAGATGCTCGGCAACGGCCAGAGCATTGTCCGAGTGGCGCTGCATGCGCAGGGGCAGGGTCTCGATCCCGTTGAGGATCAGGAAGGCGTTGAAGGGCGAGAGCGCCGGGCCGAGGTCGCGCAGGCCGAGCACGCGGCAGGCGATGGCGAAGCCGAAATTCCCAAAAGTCTCGCCCAGCACCATGCCGGCATATTCCGGGCGCGGCTTGGACAGCATCGGGTAGCGGTCGTCGCCGGCGAAGTTGAACGTGCCGCCGTCCACGATGAGACCGCCGACGGAGTTGCCGTGGCCGCCGAGGAACTTGGTGGCCGAGTGCACGATGATGTCCGCACCGTGCTCGAACGGGCGGATCAGGTAGGGCGAGGCCATCGTGTTGTCGACGATGAACGGGATGCGGTGCTTCTTGGCAATGGCCGCAATGGCCTTGAGGTCGACGATCACGCCGCCCGGATTGGCGATCGATTCGACGAAGATCGCCTTGGTCTTCGGGGTGATGGCGGCCTCGAAGGAGGACGGATCGTCCGAATCGGCCCAGACCACGTTCCAGCCGAAGTTCTTGTAGGCGTGGTTGAACTGGTTGATCGAGCCGCCATAGAGCTTGCGGGCCGCCACGAACTCATCGCCGGGCTGGAGCAGGGTGTGGAAGGTGAGGAACTCGGCCGCATGGCCCGAGGCCACCGCGAGGGCCGCCGTGCCTCCTTCCAGAGCCGCGACCCGCTCTTCAAGAACAGCGCAGGTCGGGTTGCCGATGCGGGAATAGATGTTGCCGAAGGCCTGAAGACCAAAGAGCGAGGCCGCGTGATCCACGTCGTCGAAGACGAAGGAAGTCGTCTGATAGATCGGGGTCGCCCGCGCGCCGGTGGCTGCGTCGGGGGCCGCTCCAGCATGGATGGCGAGCGTGTTGAAACCTGGCAGACGGTCGGTCATGGCAGCAGCCTCTTCTCAAGGACGACGTTCTGTTCTCTATAAAGAACGAAACGTTCTTCCGGTCAAGAAGGGCTTGCGCTTCTGTTTGTGTCATCCCCGGCGCACGAAGTGCGGGAAGGGGATCCATGTTCACTCTCAGCGCTATCGATTCCCTTCCCCTCCGCTACGCTTCGGCCGGAAACGACATGAGAGCCCCTGATTTACGGCCGATTGAGGCTGAGTTTCTGGAAGCCTTTTCCCGACAGAACCGGTTTCTTCGCGCTGATCATGCGCGAGTTGACGCCCTGCCAGGAGATCTCGCCGGAGAGGCGGCCGAACTCGATCTTCGGGCAGCGGTCCATGACCACCTTCAGGCCCTTGGCTTCGGCCTTGGCGGCGGCCTCGTCGTTGCGGACGGAGAGCTGCATCCAGAGAACCTTCGGCAGAGGATCGAGCGCAAGGGCCTCGTCCGTGATGGGTCCGGCGGCTTCCGAGTTGCGGAAGACCTCGACCATGTCGATCGGAACAGGCACGTCCTTCAGGGAGGCGTAGAGCGTCTTGCCGAGAAGCTCGGTGCCGGCCAGTCCCGGATTGATCGGGATCACGTCGTAGCCCCGCTCCAGCAGGTACTTGGTGACGATCCAGCTCGGGCGCGCCGGGTTCTGCGAGGCGCCGACCAGCGCGATGGTCTTCACGCTGTTGAGGATGCCGCGGATGTAATCGTTCGGATAATTGTCGTGATTCATGAAGGGAACGTATGGGATAGGGCAGGGCAGTTCAATGAGCATCGCACATTCATGGCATCGTACCATCCCATCATGACCCAAGACGAGCTCGCAGCCTTTCTGGACCGGGAGTTTCCGCAGATCCACATGGGCGGGCAGACCTATTTCGTGGACGAGGTCGGGCCTCTCTCGGCCAGGATGCGGATGACCTACCACGAGCGCCATATCCGCCCGGGAGGAACCATCTCGGGACCGGCCATGATGGCCCTGGCCGATCTCGCCCTCTACGTGGCAATTCTGGCCCATATCGGCCCTGTGGCGCTCGCCGTCACCACGAGCCTGAACTTCAACTTCCTGAGGAAACCCGAGCAGCGGGACCTTATCGCCGAATGCCGGCTACTGAAGCTGGGCAAGCGCCTGGCAGTGGGCGAGGTCTCCATCTACTCGGACGGCGGCCCCGACGTGGTCTGCCACGCGACGGGGACCTATTCGATCCCGGAGCACCGCTGACGTTCAGAATATTGCTCAAGCTTTCGGCGGCAGGAGCGCGTCGTCCTTCGCGCGAGCCTTAAGGGCAGCCGGGCGGTTCCCGATCCGGCTCCAGTAAGCCTCGAAGGCGGGCCGCTTCTCTATGGTTCCGAACATCATGCCCCAGCCGATCTGCGAGCCGACATAGACGTCGGCGGCGGTGAACTGATCTCCGGCGATGTATTCGGACTGGGACACCGCATATTCCAGGGCGTTCAGAACATCCTCGATACAGCCGTAGCCGATCATGCCCTGTCGGTCGGCCGGCACATCGAAACCCATAGACTTGTTACTCACGGCAGCCTCTACCGGCCCGGCGGCGAAGAACATCCAGCGATAATAGGTGCCGCGGCGAGGGTCTCCTGGAGGCGGCGCCAGCCGCGCGTTGGGGAAGGCGTCGGCCAGATAAGCGCAGATCGCCGCCGCCTCGGTGACAACAGTTCCTTCGTGGAGGATGGCCGGCACCTTGCCCATCGGGTTGATGGATCGGTACCCGGACGCTTTCATTTCAGGCCAGCCCAGAATCTCCGTCCGATAGGCACAGCCTGTTTCCTCCAGCATCCAGCGCACGATGCGGCCGCGCGACATGGGATTCGTGAAAAAGATCAGTGCATCAGCCATGGAGAGCCCCTCGTTATTGCTGTAGGCCAATTGTGCCCCAGACTTCAGGCCAAGCATAGCCTTTGCCGGACGAAGACGGCTAACGTGTGGTGCTTTGATACCTCATGTGTGGTGACTAAATACCATATTCATCCAAGTGATTGTTCTATATGACTTTTATCTTGAACATGTGCCATCTATTTCCGGTTGACTTGCGTGCCTGAAAACACTAAACAGCCCTCACTCGCCGCCGCACCTCGCGGCGGTTTGTCGTTTTCAGAACCTGAGCCTTAGGGCTCCAACGGGATACAGCGCAATGAAGACTACGACTTCGCTGAAGCCCGCCGATGTCGAGAAGAAGTGGGTTGTGATCGACGCGAAGGGCCTCGTTGTAGGCCGTCTCGCTTCGGTCGTTGCCATGCGGTTGCGTGGCAAGCACAAGGCGAGCTACACGCCCCACGTCGACTGCGGCGACAATGTTATCGTCATCAACGCCGACAAGGTGGTGTTCACCGGCCGCAAGCGCGAGCAGAAGGTGTATTACCACCACACCGGTTATCCGGGCGGCATCAAGGAGCGCACCGCGAAGTTCGTTCTCGACGGCCGCTTCCCTGAGCGCGTGGTCGAGAAGGCTGTGGAGCGCATGCTCCCCCGCGGCCCGCTCTTCCGTCAGATCATGGGCAACCTGCGCGTCTACAAGGGCGCTGAGCATCCGCATACGGCTCAGCAGCCGGAGACGCTGGATGTTGGCGCCCTCAACAGCAAGAACGTGAGAGCATAATCATGGCGACCCTCCAGTCTCTCGCCGATCTCGGCACCAATGCTGAGACCGCTGCTCCGGAAGCTCCGAAGCACGTCCAGAAGCTCGATTCGCTCGGCCGCGCCTATGCCACCGGCAAGCGCAAGGACGCGGTTGCCCGCGTTTGGATCAAGCCTGGCTCCGGCAAGATCGTGATCAACGGCCGTACGGCTGAAGTTTACTTCGCCCGTCCCGTGCTGCGCATGATCTTGGCTCAGCCGCTCCAGATCGCCCAGCGCGAAGGCCAGTACGACATCACCGTCAACGTCGACGGCGGCGGTCTCTCCGGGCAGGCCGGCGCGGTCCGTCACGGCCTCGCCAAGGCGCTGACCTACTACGAGCCGGAGCTTCGCGGCCCGCTCAAGAAGGAAGGCTTCCTGACCCGCGATCCGCGTGTCGTCGAGCGTAAGAAGTACGGCAAGAAGAAGGCCCGCCGCAGCTTCCAGTTCTCGAAGCGCTAAGGCTCCTTCAGCCAGACATTTCGGAAAGGGCGGCTCTCGGGCCGCCCTTTTTCATGCGTCGTTCTGACACCTCACATATGAGGCGGCCTCTGCGTTTCCCGGTGACACCGGAGACAGGGCGCCATGGAAGAGCACGACCAGATCGCGAAAGACTTCCAAGAGGCTGTCAACATGCAGCCAGGCGAACTCGAGAAGTGGCTTGAGACCGACGAAAGCCAGTCGGTCGGCTGGACCAAGGAAGGTGAGGGCGAGTCCGTTGGTCATCAATCCGGGCGCCGCATCGTCGAAATCAAACGCAAGAAGAAGGCGGATCTGGCCGATGACGACTACGCGCATATGCGCAAGGTCGTCGGCTACGTTCATCGCCACATGGCTCAGCGCCCCAGCGGCGACATTAAGGACAGCCGCTGGCGCTACTCACTGATGAACTGGGGGCACGATCCCCTCAAGTGAGGCCGGGCCTCACGCCAGAGCGCGTTCGAGTTCCGCGTTCGTCATCCGCGAACGGCCGGAAATGTTGCGTTTGCGAGCCTGCTCCATGAGCTGCGCCTTTGTGGTCGACGCGCCGCCGCTCTCGCGCGCAGCCGCAGCCTTCTTGGCAACGTCGCGCGGCTGCCTTGAAAACTGCTTGCCTTTGCGGGCATCGGCTCGCTTCTTGTCCGATGAACGCTTGTACTCGCTGTCGGTCAGCGCCTTCCGGCTTTTGGCTGGCAGGTAGCGCTCGCCGGTTTCCTGGCTCTTTTTGCCGGACTTCGTACCCCAATCCTCATCCTGCCATTGCTGGAGATGGTTGTCCGCGGTCTTCTTGCCCTCGTAGCCGCCGCCCTCCTTCTTGTACTCGGCCACGGCCATCTGGGCCTTGCGGGCCGACCATTGGCCCGGCTTGCCGCCTTTGGCGCTCTTCGTAACTTTTGCCTTTACTGTCTCCCAAAGCTTGGGATTCGTCTTCTTTGCCGTGCCTGCCATCGGAGCCGCCTTCTCGCGTTCAGGATTGCGGAAGCAACCGCAGAGACCCTGAAGGGTTCCGGGCTGCATTCCTTGACAAGCCAGGCTTTATGGCCTCATGGATTGCCTCATGATCATCGTTTCAGACATCCGACGTAGCTTGTCCGCCGCGCCTGCGCGCCTGCGATGACGGCTGCCCGTCCGTTCGTCTGCCAGCCGCGCCCTCTGCGCGGCTTTTCTTTTTCCTGAAACCTTGTGGGCCGTGCACGCTTGGCCCTATCTCAGCCTCGACGACAGATTGGATCGATCATGACCTCGACCCTCGACAGATCAACAGGCCTCGGCCAGCAGACGAAGACTGTCTTCATCGACGGGGAGGCGGGCACCACCGGCCTCGGTATCCGCGAGCGTCTGCAAAGCGTTCCAGGGGTCGCCATCCGCAGCATCGACCCGGAACGGCGCAAGGACCCGGCCGCCAAGCGCGAGATCCTGGCTGAAGTCGATCTCGTGGTGCTGTGCCTCCACGACGACGCGGCCCGGGAGACCGTAAGCCTCGTGGATGGGCTGAGCGGTCATAAGCCCCGGGTGCTCGATGCCAGCACGGCTCATCGGGTCAGCCCCGGCTGGGTCTATGGCTTTGCCGAGCTCGATTCCGGTCAGCGGAAAGCGGTTGCCGATGCCGACCGGGTCGCTAACCCGGGCTGCTATCCCACAGGCGCCATCGCGCTCATCCGACCCCTCGTGGACGCCGGCCTCGTTCCGGCCGATTACCCGATCAGCGTGAATGCGGTGAGCGGCTACAGCGGGGGCGGGCGCTCGATGATCGAATCTTACGAGGCTGGCACGGCTCCGGCCTTCGAGCTCTATGGCCTCGGCTTCGAGCACAAGCACGTGCCCGAGCTGCAGAAGTACACGGGCCTGACCCGGCGGCCGATCTTCATTCCATCGGTGGGCAATTTCCGGCAGGGCATGCTGGTGAGCGTGCCGCTTCACCTCGACATGCTGCCAGGGAAGCCGAAGGCCGGCGACATCGAGGCTGCGCTCATGGAGCACTATCAGGGCGGCGGACTTGTCAGCGTGGTGCCGACGATCCGCGACGGCAGGAAGGTCGAGCGTCTCGAGCCTGAGGCCTTGAACGACACGGACCGGCTGGAACTCTTCGTCTTCCAGCACGACAGCTACGGCCATGCGCTCTTGGTTGCCCGCCTCGACAATCTCGGAAAGGGCGCGTCGGGTGCGGCGGTGCAGAACATCCAGCTCATGCTGGGGCTGATTTAGGAAGAAGCGTTGCTATCCGTCATCCCCGGACTTGTTCCGGGGATCCACGTCTTGAACCCGGCTCAAGACGTGGATGGCCGGGACAAGCCCGGCCATGACGACAAATTAGCCCGTTAGTGCCCCTTCCAGCTCTTGCTGGTGTCTACTGCATTTCCCTCGAACGCAACGACGCTCTGGCGCTGCTCGCCGAGCCCCTCGATCCCAAGCGACACCACGTCTCCGGCCTTAAGGAAACGCTGCGGCTTCATTCCCATGCCGACGCCGGGCGGCGTGCCGGTGGTGATCACGTCGCCGGGCTCCAGGATCATGAAGTGCGAGACGTAAGACACGATCTGCGCCACGTTGAAGATCATGGTCTTGGTCGAACCGTTCTGCATGCGCTCGCCGTTCACATCGAGCCACATGGAGAGGTTCTGCGGATCCGGGATCTCGTCCTTTGTTACGAGCCAGGGACCGAGAGGGCCGAAGGTCGGGCAGCCCTTGCCCTTGGTCCAGGTGCCGCCGCGCTCGATCTGGAATTCACGCTCCGAGACGTCGTTGCAGACGCAGTAGCCGGCCACGAAGTCCAGCGCCTCGTTGGCGCCGACATAGGATGCCCGCTCGCCGATCACGATGGCGAGTTCCACCTCCCAGTCGGTTTTCTGCGATCCACGGGGGATGATCACGTCGTCATTCGGGCCGACGATGCAGGAGGGCGCCTTGTTGAACACGATGGGCTCAGCCGGGATGGCCGCGCCTGTCTCAGCCGCATGGTCGGCATAGTTCAACCCGATGGCGATGAAATTGCGTACTTGCCCCACGCAGGCGCCGAGGCGCTGGCCTGGCGGAGCGACAGGAAGGCTGGAAGGATCAGCCTGACGGATACGGTTCAAGGCCTCCGACGACAACGTCGCCCCGCTGATGTCGGGCACCAGGCTCGACAGGTCACGAACCTGTCCTTGGGCATCGACCAATCCAGGCTTCTCCCGGCCCGCTTCTCCAAATCTCACCAGCTTCATCAAGCGCTCCTCTCGTTGCGGCATGTGCATAACTGGCGTGAACGCGCTCTGCAACAATGCATGTTTTGGGGCAAACATGTTGCTGTTTTGCCACGAGCCCATACAAAGTGCGTGATTCCCTTATTCCCATAGGTGTTAGAGAGTAGCCGTCGATTAGCTGCCAATACACTGGTTTAGATGTGAACGATTGTTCCATACTTTCAACTATTACAATTTACAGCAAGTAAAGATCAGTATTATTAGCAAGTTATACATAGAGTTTATGGTTTATTAATACGCTCAGCTAGCTTCACAAACAGATTGCGGCGAAATTTAAGCATTGGCAGATTGGGCTCAAGGCGGGATTCGCCCGCACAAGAAGCAAATGGGTAGGAAAACTCCATGGGTCGTCTCTCTCGTTCTTTGTCGCTGGCTGCAGTCTCGCTGGCAGCTCTCGTTGCCGCTCAGGGAGGCGCTCATGCTGGTGCCTTTGCGATCCGTGAGCAAAGCGCCTCGGCTCAGGGTTATTCCTTCGCCGGCGTTGCATCGGGCTCGGGCAATCTGTCCTCGATGTTCTGGAACCCGGCCGTCATCACGATGATGCCGGGCTGGAACACCGAGGCGAGCCTTTCGCTCATTGTTCCGCGCGTCGAGATTGACCCAACGACTGGAACTTTCCCACTGTTTCTTCCCTTAGGAGGTTCCGGCGACATTGGCCAGGATGCCATCGTTCCGGCTAGCTACAATTCCTATCAGATCAACGACATGCTCTGGGTCGGTCTGTCCACGACCTCCCCATATGGCCTTGTCACCGATCCGCGCGATAACTGGGCCGGCCAAGTCTACTCGCGCTCGTCGAAGATTTTCTCCCTGAATGTGAATCCGGTTCTCGGCATCAAGATCAATGACTGGCTTTCCGTCGCCGCGGGTCCGTCACTCCAGTATTTCGACATCCGCCTCAAGCGCGCGGCTGCCCCCACGCCCGGCGCTCCCAGCGTCATCCTTGATGGTGACGATATCGGCTTCGGCTTCACGGCCGGTGTGACCCTCACGCCGTTCGCCGGTACCACGATCGGTATCGGCTATCGCTCGCAGATCGATCATGAGCTTGAGGGAACGGTCACGTCCCCGGCAGGTCGCATTCCGATCAGCTCGGACCTGACGACGCCGGACCAACTCACCATTGGCATCTCCCAGGTCATCACCCCGGCCCTGACCGTGCATGCCGGCTTCGAGTGGACGAACTGGAGCGTGCTCGAGACGCCTCTCGTCACCGGCCCGGGCGGTGTTGTCGTGACCGACCTTCCGCTCAACTACAAAGACGGCTACTTCTACTCCCTCGGCTTCGATTACAAGCTGAACAACCAGCTGACCCTGCGGGCCGGTTTGGCATACGAGGAGTCGCCGATCGACACGGAGATCCGCTCCACCCGTCTGCCTGACAACGACCGCATCTGGGCATCGGTTGGTGCCAGCTACCAGTGGAACAGCAAGCTGTCGTTCGACGTGGCTTATACCCACATCTTCGCGAAGGAGACGGATATCCGCATCGTCCCGGGTCATCAGGACTTCCCCGACGTGGGTGCGCCCTTCGTGGCCGATGTGGACTCGTCTGTGGATATCGTGTCGGTTGGCTTGCGCTACCGCTGGGATGATCCGGCTGTTGCCATCCCGGCTGCTCCGATCGTCCGCAAGTACTAAGATCCTCAGCAACCAAGCAAAAAGGCCGGCGAAAGCCGGCCTTTTCTTTTAGGCTGCTCGAGAAAACGGCTGAGGCATCAGGACTTCGCCAGAACGTAGGTTCCCGGGGCATCGCAGAGAGGCTCCAGCTTGCCGCCCCCGGGCTCGCGCGCCGGCACCATCTTGGGGCCTTGAGCCTTGATCCACTCGAACCAGTAGGGCCACCAGGAGCCGGGCGTCTCGTTCGCCTGCTTCATCCAGTCCTCGAGCTCGCCCTCGACTGGTCCGCCGGTCCAGAACTGGTACTTCGGCTTGCCGGGCGGATTGACCACGCCGGCAATGTGCCCCGATCCGGCGAGCACATAATGGACCGGTCCGCCGAAGGCTTTCGAGCCGACGAAGACGGAGCGGGCAGGGGCGATGTGGTCTTCCTTCGTGGCAAGGTTGAAGATCGGCACCTTCACCTTCTTGAGATCGAGCTTCACGCCCGCGAGTTCCATCTCGCCTTGAGCAAGCTTGTTCTCGAGATAGCAGTTGCGCAGATAGAAGGCGTGATTGGCAGCGGGCATCCGGGTCGAATCGGCGTTCCAGTAGAGCAGGTCGAAGGGGAGCGGGGCCTTGCCCTTCATGTAGACGTTGACCACGTAGGGCCAGATCAGATCGGTTGGCCGAAGCATGTTGAAGGCATTGGCCATGCGCGAGCCTTCGAGGTAGCCGCGCTTCTTCATGGAGGCTTCCAGGCTCTGGACCTCCTGTTCGCCTGCGAACACTTTCAGGTCGCCCGCATGGGTGAAGTCCACCTGCGCGGTAAACAGCGTTGCGCTGTCAATGCGCTTGTCCCGCTTGGCGGCCATGTAGGCCAGCGTCGTGGCGAGCAGGGTGCCGCCAACGCAATAGCCGATGGCCGTCACCTTCTTCTCGCCGGTGGCCTGCTCGATCGCGTCAAGCGCCGCGAAGATGCCGTCGCGCATGTAATGCTCGAAGCCCTTCTCCGCGTGCTGCTCGGCCGGATTGACCCAGGAGATGCAGAAGACCGTGAGGCCCTGAGCGACTGCCCAGCGGATGAAGCTCTTCTCCGGGTTGAGATCGAGGATGTAGTATTTGTTGATCCAAGGCGGCACGATCAGCAGCGGCCGCTTGAGCACCTTCTCGGTGGTCGGCGCATACTGGATCAGTTCCATGAGATCGTTGCGGAAGATCACCTTGCCGGGGGTGTTGGCAATGTTGACGCCGATCCTGAAGTTGCTTGGATCCGACTGGCGGATCTTCAGCTCGCCTTGGCCCGCTTCGATATCCTCCGCCAGCATGCTGATGCCGCGCACCAGATTGGCGCCGTTCTCGCGCAGGGTCTCGCGGATGAGTTCAGGATTCGTCAGCAGGAAATTGGAGGGCGACAGCGCGCTTGAGAGCTGCTTGAGATAGAATTGCGCCTTGTGGCGCGTGCGCTCATCCAGCCCGTCTGCATCTTCCACGAGGTCCTCCGCCCAACGGGAGGAGATGAGATAGGCCTGCTTCAGGAAATCGAAGACGGGGTTCTCGGACCATTCGGGGTCCTTGAAGCGGTTGTCCTTGGGCTCGGGCTCGGCGACCGGCTCCGCAGATTCGCCCTGGGCCCGCTTCAGGGTCGCGGCCCACAAGCTCATGAACTGGGTGCCGAGGCGGGTCTGAGCCTCCAGGCTCTTCTGCGGATCGGTCATCCAGGCTTCGGCGACGCGGCTCAGGGACTTGATCGCCTCCGAGGCATCGGCCGGCGGTTCCGACAGGGCTTTGCCTTCCTGGACGGGTTTGAGGTAGGCCGCCGCCGCCTTGCCGGCGCCCTCGATGAACTTGGCTACATTATGGGAGAGTGCCTCGAAGTCCGGGGTGGGGCTTTGGGTCTTCTCTTCACCATATGGCTTGTCCATAAGGCGATCTCCCTCTATCGCAGCAACATTGCCCTTAGGCTGCCCTTCCGACATCCTAGCGCATCGTGCGGAAAAGTGGATCCGGTATTCCGCGCTCGACGAAGCGCAAATAGGAGGAGAGGTATCGGATTGATCCCAAAAGTGGTTTCCACTTTTGGGTCCGATGCTCTAGCGTTCGAAACGCTGGGTTTGCCAGAGTCATGTTGCCATCCTTAGGTATCAGAAATGCGTACGAAGCTCCTTTCGATCCCTCGCGCCTCAACGTTTGCGCTGGTTTTGTTCGCGGCCTCTGGCGTGGCCGGCTGCAACAGCAACCCCGTGCGAGACGTGGCCACATCCCTCGGGGCCGGCCCCCAGGTGGCGCCGACACCTGATTTCGTGGCGCGCTCAAGGCCGGCTAATCTCGACTATATGCCGATTGGAACGCCCGTCCCGGAGCGTCCGACTCCCGCGCGTACGGCGGCTGAGATTAAGGCCGCAGAGGCGGACCTCGACGCCCTGCGAAGCCGGAACGAGGCTGCGGGCGCTGCTGCCGCGGAGCTGGGCAAGACACCGCCCCCTGAGCCCGTCCGGCTGCCTGCAAACTCCTCTGCCAACACGTCGCAGCAAACGCGCCAGAAGACGAATTCCAACAGAAGGCCTTAGTGCCTATACGGAATGATGCGATTCCGCTCGGGGACGAGAACCATGTCTGATTTCTACCGGATCAAGCGCCTTCCGCCTTACGTCTTCGAGCAGGTCAACCGGATCAAGGCCGCCGCCCGGGCCAACGGGGCCGACATCATCGACCTCGGCATGGGCAATCCGGACCTCCAGGCCCCGCAGCACGTCATCGACAAGCTCGTCGAGACCGTGGGCAAGCCCCGGACCGACCGCTATTCGGCCTCCAAGGGCATCGGCGGCCTGCGCCGCGCCCAGGCCGGCTACTATGAGCGCCGCTTTGGCGTGAAGCTCAACCCGGACACCCAGGTGGTGGCCACCCTCGGTTCCAAGGAGGGCTTCGCCAATATGGCCCAGGCGATCACCGAGCCGGGCGACGTGATTCTGGTGCCGAATCCGAGCTATCCGATTCATGCCTTCGGCTTCCTCATGGCCGGGGGCGTCATCCGGTCCGTTCCGGCCGAGCCGACCCCCGAGTTCTTCGTCGCCGCCGAGCGGGCTGTGGCCCACTCGATCCCCAAGCCCGTGGCGCTCGTTGTCTGCTATCCGTCGAACCCGACCGCCTACGTGGCCTCCCTCGACTTCTACCGGGATCTCGTGGCCTTCGCGAAGAAGCATGAGCTGATCCTGCTGTCGGATCTCGCCTATTCGGAAGTCTATTTCGACGAGGCGAACCCGCCGCCCTCGATCCTCCAGGTGCCCGGCGCCATCGACGTGGCGGTAGAGTTCACCTCCATGTCCAAGACCTTCTCCATGGCCGGCTGGCGCATCGGCTTCGCGGTCGGCAACGAGCGGTTGCTGGCGGCACTCGCTCGGGTGAAATCCTATCTCGATTACGGGGCCTTCACGCCCGTGCAGGTGGCGGCCACGGCCGCGCTGAATGGGCCGGACGACTGCATCCGCGAGATGCGCGCCACCTACAAGCGCCGCCGGGACGTGATGGTCGATTCCTTTGCCAAGGCGGGCTGGACCGTGCCGGTGCCCACCGCGTCCATGTTCGCCTGGGTGCAGATCCCGGAAAAGTTCCGGGCCATGGGCAGCTTGGAATTCTCCAAGCTCCTGGTGGAGAAGGCCGACGTGGCAGTCGCGCCCGGCATTGGCTTCGGTGAGCATGGCGACGATTACGTGCGCATTGCCCTTGTGGAAAACGAGCAGCGCATCCGCCAGGCCGCCCGCAACATCCGCAAGTTCTTCGATCAGGCGGACCAGACGCTTCACAACGTGGTGCCCATGGTTCGGCGGGTCTGAGCCCTTCAGCATGAATTCATCCCGATGCCTGTGACCGGGGTTCCCGTCCGCATGGACATGGAACCCTGGCGGTCGTAAAAGCAGCCCAGATTTTCAAGGAGCTGCTGTTCGTGACACGTCCCCTTCGGGTCGGTATTGCCGGCCTCGGCACCGTCGGCGCATCGGTCATTCGCATCCTCGACCGTCAGAACGAGGCCATCACCCAGCGCGGTGGAAAGCCCGTTCAGGTTACGGCCATTTCAGCCCGTGACAGGTCCAAGGACCGCGGCTTCGACCTCTCGCGCTTCACGTGGTTTAACAACCCAGTGGAGTTGGCCGGGAATGCCGATGTGGATTGCGTCGTCGAGCTCGTGGGCGGCGCGGACGGGGCGGCCTTGGAGACGGTGCGCACGGCGCTGTCCCACGGCAAGCATGTGGTGACGGCCAACAAGGCGCTGCTCGCCAAGCACGGTCTCGCGCTGGCGAAGCTGGCGGAAGAGAAGGGCGTGTCGCTCGCCTTCGAGGCTTCGGTCGCTGGCGGCATCCCGATCATCAAGACCCTGCGCGAGGCCATGCCGGCGAACCGGATCTCGCGGCTCTACGGCATCCTGAACGGAACCTGCAACTACATCCTCTCCCGGATGGAGCTGGAGGGCCTGACCTTCCAGGAATGTCTGAAGGACGCCCAGCGCCTCGGCTATGCGGAGGCGGACCCGACCTTCGATGTCGAGGGCTTCGACACGGCCCACAAGCTCGCTATCCTCACGAGCCTCGCCTTCGGCACGCAGATCGACGCGGAAGCGATCTATGTGGAGGGCATCTCGTCGATTGCGCCGCTCGATCTCGCCATGGCCAAGGAGCTGGGCTTCCGCATCAAGCTTCTGGGCGTGGCAGAACGCACCAAGACCGGCATCGAGCAGCGCGTTCACCCGACCATGGTGCCTCGCACCTCCTCCATCGCCCAGGTGATGGGCGTGACGAACGCCGTGACCATCGACGCCGATGCGGTGCGCGAGCTGACCTTGATCGGGCCGGGGGCAGGGGGCGACGCCACCGCTTCAGCCGTGGTGGCGGATATTGCCGATGTGGCAACCGGCAATGTGCAGCCGCTGTTCGGCGCACCCATCGACCAGCTGGAAAAGGCGCCCCGCGCGCCCATGCAGCGCCACGAGGGTGGCTACTACATCCGCCTGACCGTCCACGACCGCCCCGGCGTCGCCGCCGGTGTGGCAACACGGATGGCCGAAGCGGATATCTCCCTCGAAAGCATTCTCCAGAAGCGCTCGGAAATCGCCGCGAACAAGGATCCGCATGGGCGGTCCGGCGCCCCGGTTCCGCTGGTGCTCATCACCTATGCGGCCACCGAGGCTTCAATCCGCTCAGCCCTTCAAAAAATTACGGGGGATGGTCTTATTGCCGAGCCGCCCCAAGTCATTCGCATCGAACGCGAGTAACCGGAATCCGGGTCGCACGGCCCGGCCACGATCACAGTAAGGGAGACGACACGTCCATGTCGCAAGGCATCACCGTCCAACCGGGCCAAATCATCGAGCGCATTCTGACCCTGGAACTCGTCCGCGTGACCGAGCGTGCGGCGGTGGCCTCCGCCAGGCTGCGCGGCCGCGGCAACGAGAAGGCCGCCGATCAGGCGGCCGTGGATGCCATGCGCCGTGAGCTGAACAAGCTGCCCATCGACGGCACCGTTGTGATCGGCGAGGGCGAGCGCGACGAGGCACCGATGCTCTTTATCGGCGAGCGCGTCGGCAACAAGCAGGGCCCGAAGGTCGACATCGCGGTCGATCCGCTCGAAGGCACCACGCTCTGCGCCAAGGACATGCCCGGCTCCATCGCCGTCATGGCCATGGCCGAGGCTGGAACGCTGCTGGCCGCACCTGACGTCTACATGCACAAGATCGCCGTCGGCCCCGGCTATCCGGCCGGCGTTGTCGATCTCGATGCCTCGCCGGAGGAGAACCTGCACAACCTCGCTAAGGCCAAGGGCGTGAAGGTGAACGAGCTCACCGCTCTCGTCCTCGACCGTCCGCGTCATGCCGATCTCATCGCCGCCATCCGCAAGACCGGCGCGGGCATCCGCCTGATCTCCGACGGGGACGTGGCGGGCGTGATCTTCACGACGAAGCCGGAAGAGACGGGCATCGACATCTATCTGGGAATCGGCGCCGCGCCCGAGGGCGTGCTGGCAGCCGGCGCGCTGCGCTGCATCGGCGGCCAGATGCAGGGTCGCCTTATTCTCGATACCGAGGAGAAACGCTCCCGCGCCCTACAGATGGGCGTGACCAATCCCAACAAGAAGTACGACGTGACGGATCTCGCCCGCGGCGACGTGATCGTGGCGGCCACCGGCGTCACCGATGGGGGGCTGCTGAAGGGCGTCCACTTCGGCAAGGACGTGATCACCACCGAGACGGTGGTCTACCGCTCCGCTACCGGCACCGTCCGCCGCATCTATGGCGAGCACCGGGAGCTGTCGAAGTTCCACTTGGATTAAGTTGCTCTAGGCACAGAGCAGGGTTCATCCTGCGTCATGGCCGGGCTTGTCCCGGCCATCCACGTTTTAGAAGGCTCAAGACGTGGATCCCCGGAACAGGTCCGGGGATGACGAAGGTAGAGGCTAGGAGAACCACATGATCCAAATCCGTCCTTTCACTTCGGATGATCGGCAGGCCTGGGAACCCCTGTGGCAGGGCTATCTCACTTTCTACAAATCGTCCTTGCCACCTGAAGTAACGGACGAGACGTGGCGGCGGCTGAACGATCCGGCGGAGCCCATGCATGGTCTTGCCGCCATCCTCGACGGCAGGATCGTCGGCTTGGTTCACTTCCTCTATCACCGCTCTACCTGGACGACGGGAAATTACTGTTATCTGCAGGACCTGTTCACGGTAGAGGAAGCTCGCGGGCAGGGCGCTGGCCGGGCTCTAATCGAGGCAGTTTATGAGCAGGCGAGGGTGGATGGAACCAGCCGGGTCTACTGGCTGACCCATGAGACCAACACGGCAGCCCAGGCGCTCTACGACAAGGTAGCCTCCCGCAGCGGCTTCATTCAGTATCGGCATATGCTGGGCTGACGCTTGCCCGGGACCACCCCCGGTCACGTCATCACCGGCCTTGTGCCGGTGATCCCGATCCCTATGGCTTATCGCTCTTCCAATCGAGATGGCCGGCACAAGCCCGGCCATGACGTGAGACGGTGTTATCGCCGATGCTCGCAGGGCGGGAGTGATGATGTAAGGAAGGTGCTTTGACCACAATTCGCGGGTAAGAGTCCCGACGTGACCGAATCATCTCCTCTTCACCTGCCCAAGCCCTTCCTGGGCGTCGCCAATTCCGCCCTCGGGCGCACCTGGGTCGAGCGCTGCGATGCCGCCCAGAGCACCATTGCGCTTGCCATTGCCCAGACCCATGGCCTGCCCGATGTCCTCGCACGCGTTCTGGCAGGGCGGGGGGTCGGCATTCATGAGACAGACGGTTTTCTGAACCCGCGCCTGCGCGATCTTATGCCGGACCCGAACAAGCTCACCGACATGGAGGCGGCCGTCTCCCGCCTTGCCGGTGCGGTGACCCGCAATGAGAAAGTGGCGATCTTCGGCGACTACGACGTGGACGGCGCCTGCAGCGCCGCGCTGCTGGCCGAGTACCTGCGCGCCTGCGGGGTGGAATACGCCATTCATATCCCAGACCGGATCACGGAGGGCTATGGCCCGAACGTGGATGCGATCCGGGCCTTGAAGGAGCAGGGCGCCGACATCCTGGTGACGGTCGATTGCGGCACCGCCAGCATCGAGCCCCTGGCCGCGGCCCGTCGCCTCGGCCTCGATCCGCTTGTCCTCGATCACCACCAGGCCCCCGAGCAGTTGCCGGAGGCGCTCGCGATCGTGAACCCGAACCGGCAGGACGACCTGTCGGGCCTCGGCCATCTGTGCGCCGCGGGCGTGGTGTTTCTGACCCTCGTCGCCCTCAACCGCACCCTGCGCTCGCGCGGGTTCTTCAATGGGCGCCCCGAGCCCGACCTGATGGGCAGTCTCGACCTTGTGGCGCTCGCCACGGTGGCCGACGTGGTGCCGCTCCTCGGACTCAACCGAGCCTTCGTGCGCCAGGGTCTAGCGATCATGCGGGGCCGCCGCCGGGTGGGGCTCGCGGCGCTTCTCGACACCGCCGGGCTCGCCGGTGCGCCGGAGAGCTGGCATCTCGGCTATCTTGTGGGCCCGCGCATCAATGCCGGCGGACGCATCGGCGATGCCGCCCTGGGCTCGAAGCTTCTCCTGACTGAGGACCCGGTCCAGGCGGGTAGGCTGGCCGCCGAACTCGACCGGCTCAACCGGGACCGACAGGCCATCGAGGTTGTGGCCGTGGCGGAGGCAGAAGCCCAGGCGATGATGGCCCTGGAGCGCATGCCGGACCTGCCGGTTCTCGTGACAGCCTCGGCCGAATGGCATCCCGGCGTCGTCGGGCTGATCTCCGCCCGGACCAAGGAGCGGTTCCGCCGCCCGGCCTTCGCGTTCACCCTCAATCAGGATGGGACCGCAACCGGCTCGGGCCGCTCCGTGCCCGGCGTCGATCTGGGCTACGCCGTGCGGGCAGCCGTGGATGCCGGGCTTGCCATCAAGGGCGGCGGCCACACCATGGCGGCCGGCGTGACGATCCAGGCCACGGACCTCCAACGCTTCCTTGAATTCGTAACCGAAAGGCTCTCCGAGCCGGTGAGCGCCATGCGCCTGCGGGACAGTTTCGCCATCGACGCGACCCTGACGGCTGCCGGCGCCCAGCCTGCCGTGGTGACGGCCCTGGAGCGGGCAGGGCCGTTCGGCCAAGGCCAGCCCGAGCCCATGTTCGTCTTCCCGCAGCATCGGGTGATCGAGGCGAGGGAGGTCGGCAGCGGCGGGCACCTGCGCGTGAAGCTTCGCAGCGGCGACGGCAGCTTCATCGGCGGAATCGCCTTCCGGGCTGCGGGCCAGACGCTGGGCAATGTCCTGTCTCAGGCGATCGGCAACCCGCTCCATGTGGCGGGCACGCTCGCCATCGACCGCTGGGGCGGCGGGGAAAAAGCCGAGCTTCGCATCGCGGATGCCGCACGTCCTGAATAATTGAATTCGGGTGCTTGCGATGCGTCACGAACCCATCTATAGGTTCGCCCACTTCGGCGGCACCGCCCCGAAGTGCTGTGCGCCCTTCGTCTATCGGTTAGGACATCTGCCTTTCACGCAGGAAAGAGGGGTTCGACTCCCCTAGGGCGCGCCACTCACTCCCATTCCCAAAAATCCAATATTCTGAAGAACTTATCGCAATCCTTTTGAGTGACGTCTCATGAAACGAAGCAGCCCGCCGGGGCGGCTGTCCTGTCGCAGGTTCGAGGCTTGCTGCGCCTGGCTCATGATGCCCGCAGCCACTGGCGCGGATTGCTTCGCTCGGTCAGCTCGCCGGACAAGGCACGGCAAAGCTCCTGCATCGACGCCAGAGAGTGAATCGGGCGGAACTCGTCCACATGGGGCAGCATCGCCCGGATGCCGGAGGCGCGGGCCTCGAAGGCATCGAAGCGCAGGAGCGGGTTCAGCCATATCAGGCGGCGGCATGAACGTTTGAGCCGGTCCATCTCGAAGGTGAGTTCTCTGGTGACCTCGCGCTCAAGCCCATCCGTGAACAGCAGGACGATCGCGCCCTGGCCGAGCACCCGGCGCGACCAATGGCGGTTGAAGTCGTGGAGCGCATGGGCGATCCGCGTTCCGCCCTCCCAGTCCTGTACCCGCTTGGACGCGCGGGCGAGCGCCTCGTCCGGATCGCGGCTCGTGAGCTCGCGGCTGATATCGGTCAGGCGCGTGGCGAAGACGAAGGAGTGAACCTTTCGTCTCTTCTCGGCGATGGCGTGCAGGAAATGCAGGAAGAGCCGCGAGTACTCCGCCATGGAGCCCGAGATGTCCATGAGCGCCACCACCGGCGCATGGCGCACGGCAGGAGAGCGGTAGGCCAGGTCGATCGCAGCTCCCCCGCCACGCAGGGAGCGCCTAAACATCCTGCGTGGATCGATCCGGCAGCCCCGCGGATCCGACTTGAAGCGGCGCGTGGTCGCTTCGTCGTTCGGCAGGGACATCTCGGCGATCAGCCGCTTGGCCATGGCGATTTCGGCCGCTGACATCTGGGCGAAATCCTTCGTCTTAAGAACCTCGCGATCCGACACGGTGAGACGGGCGGAGAACTCGGTTTTCTTAACCGGCTCCGGTTTCTCCTGCCGGGGCGTGGCCAGGGCCTCGGCCACACGCAGCGCACCGGCCTGCGGCTTCTTCTCGTTCTTGGAGCCATCGGGCGCGATCGGCGACATCTGGGCGATGACCTTCTCGATGAGCGCGCGCCTGCGCCAGAAGATCCGGAAGGCCTGATCGAACAGGATGCTGTGCTCGTGCCGTTTTACGAAGACAGCATGAAGCGTCCAGTAAAAATCTTCGCGCGTGCCGATCCGCGCCGCCTCGACCGCCGCAATGGCATCGAGCACCGCCCCGGGACCGACCGGCAGACCCGCGGCCCGCAAGGCCCGCGCGAAGTAAGCGATGTTGTCTGCAAGACGACCCTCACCCTGACGGACGGCCTCATCGGTCACGCGGGCGCCCTCAGCACGCTCTGAACCTGATCCAGCATGTCCTTGGCCCGGCTGCCCTGCATCTTCTGGATGTCGTCCTGGTACTTCAGCAGAACGCCGAGGGTATCTGAGACCAGCGCCGGGTCGAGCGCCACCGCATCGAGCTCCACAAGAGCCGATGCCCAGTCGAGGGTTTCGGCCACGCCCGGTGCCTTGAACAGATCCTCCTTCCGGATCGCCTGGACGAAGGCGACGATCTCCTGCGACAATCGCTCGGCGGCCTGCGGGACACGGCTTGTCAGGATCGCGAGCTCCCGCTCGGCATCCGGATAATCGACCCAGTGATAGAGGCAACGGCGCTTGAGCGCGTCGTGGATCTCGCGGGTGCGGTTCGACGTGATGATGACGATGGGCGGGTTCTCCGCCTTCACGGTGCCGAGTTCCGGTATCGTGACCTGGAAGTCCGAGAGCACCTCCAGAAGAAAGGCCTCGAAAGCCTCGTCTGTGCGGTCGAGTTCGTCGATCAGGAGAACCGGCGCTCCGCCGGTATCGGGTTCCAGTGCCTGCAGGAGCGGGCGCTTGACCAGATAGCGTTCCGAGAAAAGGTCGCTCTCCAGCGTGTCGCGATCCACCGCTCCGCCGGCCTCGGCCAGCCGGATGGCCATCATCTGTCCGGCATAGTTCCATTCATAGACCGCCGAGGCGACATCGAGGCCTTCGTAGCATTGAAGGCGGATGAGACGGCGCCCGAGCGCTGAAGAGAGCACCTTGGCAATCTCGGTCTTGCCGACGCCTGCTTCTCCCTCGAGAAAGAGCGGGCGTCCGAGTTTCAACGCGAGGAAGAGCACCGTGGCGAGCGAACGGTCGGCCACATAGCCGGCGCTCCCGAGAAGAGCCAATGTGCTGTCGATGGAACCGGGTTGGTCAGCCACGGGCTGTGCTTCTCCCTGAGGGCAAAATGCCCGGGATGGCCCGGGCATCGAGTCAACGTCATTCAGGTGTGGCTGTTCAGCCCCGCGCGGCGGCAGCCTGCACGGTGCGCCGCGCCATGACACCGACGAGATGAGCCCGATAGGCGGCATCCGCATGGATGTCGCTGTTCATGTCGCTCTCCGCAACCGTGATGCCGTCCAGGGCTTCAGCCGCGAAGTTCCCGCTCAGTGCCTGCTCCATCTCAGGCACGCGGAACACGCCGTTCGAGCCCGCACCGGTCACGGCCACGCGGACTCCATCCGCATGCTTTGCCACGAACACGCCGACGAGGGCATAGCGCGAGGCCGGGTTGCGGAACTTGGTGTACGCCGCCTGCGAGGGGATGGGGAACGACACCTGCGTGATGATCTCGCCTTCCTCCAGAGCCGTGGTGAAGATGCCCTGGAAGAAGTCGTCCGCCGCGATCTTGCGCTGGTTGGTGATGATCCTCGCGTTGAGCGCGAGACACGCGGCTGGATAGTCCGCCGAGGGGTCATTGTTGGCGATAGAGCCGCCGATGGTGCCGCGATTGCGCACATGCGGATCGCCGATGAGTTCGGCCATCTCGGCAAGGGCCGGAATCGCCTGTTTCACCTCGGCCGAATTGGCGACCTCCGCGTGCTTCATCATGGCCCCGATGGTGATCGTGTCCCCGGAGCGCTCGATGCCGCGCAGCTCCACGATCTGGCCGAGATCGATCAGGTTGGCCGGGCCTGCGAGCCGAAGCTTCATGGTCGGCAGCAGCGTGTGCCCGCCGGCGAGGAACTTGGTGTCCTCGGCCTGACCGGCAAGGCCGGCCGCCTCCTTCACGCTCGTGGGGCGGTGGTATTCGAAAGCGTACATTCCCGTCCTCCCTTATTCCGCCGCCATGGGCATGCGTGCCTTCTGGGCCGCCCGCCACACCGCCTGAGGCGTTGCTGGCATGGCGATATCCTCATGGCCCAGCGCATCGGTGATCGCATTGATGACGGCCGGCGGGGCTGCGATAGCGCCGGCTTCGCCGCAGCCCTTGATTCCCAACGGGTTCGAAGGGCAGGGAGTCACCGTCATGCCGACCTCGAAGGACGGCAGGTCGATGGCGCGCGGCATGCAGTAATCGTTGAAGCTGGCCGTTATGAGCTGACCGCTCTGATCGTAAACGGCGCCTTCAAGGAGAGCCTGACCGACGCCCTGGGCAATGCCGCCATGAACCTGACCCTCGACGATCATCGGGTTGATGATCACCCCGAAATCGTCCACCGCCGTCCAGCGCTCGATCTTGGTCACGCCGGTATCCGGGTCGATCTCCACCTCGCAGATGTGGACGCCTGCCGGGAAGGTGAAGTTGGTGGGGTCGTAGAACGCTCCCTCCTTCAGGCCGGGCTCCAGATCCTGGCCCGAGAACTTGTGGGCGATATAGGCCTGAAGAGCGATCTCGCCGAATGCCATCGAACGGTCGGTGCCGGCCACGCCGAACCGGCCGTCCTTGAACTCGATATCGCCCTCGGACGCTTCGAGCACGTGGGCCGCCACCTTCTTGCCCTTCGCGATCACCTTGTCGATGGCCTTCGCGATAGCCGACATGCCCACGGCGCCAGAGCGCGAGCCGTAGGTGCCCATGCCGAACTGCACCTTGTCGGTGTCGCCATGGACGATGCTGACCTGATCGATGGAAATGCCGAGCCGGTCGGAGACGAGCTGGGCGAAGGTGGTCTCGTGGCCCTGGCCGTGGCTATGAGAACCGGTGAGTACCTCGACGGAGCCCGTCGGGTTGACGCGCACCTCGGCCGATTCCCAAAGGCCCACACCGGCACCGAGGGAGCCGACAGCCTGTGAGGGAGCGATGCCGCAGGCCTCGATATAGCTCGAGAAGCCGATGCCCCGCAGCTTGCCGCGGCGGGCGCTCTCCTGCTTTCTTGCCGGGAAGTTCTTGTAGTCGGCAATCTCCAGCGCCTTGTCCAAGGAGGCGGCATAGTCGCCCGTGTCATAGGTCATGATGACCGGGGTCGCGTGCGGGAATTGCGTGATGTAGTTCTTACGGCGGAACTCGGCCGGGTTCTGGCCCAGTTCTCGTGCGGTCTTCTCGACGAGCCGCTCGACCACGAAGGTGGCCTCGGGCCGTCCCGCGCCGCGATAGGCATCGACCGGGGCAGTGTTCGTATAGACCCCGTCGACCTCGCAATAGATCGCCGGAATATCGTACTGACCCGACAGGAGCGGAGCATAGAGATAGGTCGGCACGGAGGACGAGAAGGTTGAGAGGTAGGCGCCGAGATTGGCCGTGGTGTGCACCCTCAGGCCAATGATCTTGCCGTTTTCGTCGGTCGCCATCTCCGCATGGGTGACGTGGTCGCGCCCATGGGCATCGGACAGGAAGGCTTCCGAGCGATCGGACGTCCACTTCACCGGGCGCTTGACCTTCTTGGCCGCCCAGACGCAGACCGTCTCCTCCGCGTAGATGAAGATCTTCGATCCGAATCCGCCGCCCACATCCGGCGCGATGACGCGCAGCTTGTGCTCGGGCGCGACGCCGATGAAGGCGGAGAGGACGAGACGGGCCACGTGGGGATTCTGGCTCGTGGTGTAGAGCGTGTAGTTGTCGGTCCCGAAGTCGTATTCGCCGACCGCTGCGCGGGGCTCGATGGGATTCGGCACCAGACGGTTGTTGATGAGGTCGATCTTGGTCACGTGCTTTGCTCGCGCAAAGGCGGCTTCCGTCTCGTCCTTGTTGCCGAGATGCCAGTTGAACACGGTGTTGTCCGGCGAGACGTCATGCACCTGAACCGATGCTTTCGTCGCCTGAGCCGTGTCGACGACAGCCGGCAGAACATCATAGTCGACAACGATGGCTTCCGCCGCGTCCTTTGCCTGGGCGAGCGTTTCGGCGATCACCACCGCCACATGGTCGCCCACATAGCGCACCTTGCCCTGGGCGAGCGCCGGATGAGGCCCTGCCTTCATCGGGCTGCCATCCTTGGAATGGATCATCCAGCCGCAGATGAGGCCGCCGATCTTGTCGGCTGCGAGGTCGTCGCCCGTGAAGACGGCGATCACGCCCGGCATGATCATGGCCGGTCCCGTGTCGATGGACCGGATGGCTGCATGCGCGTGCGGCGAGCGGAGGAAGTATGCGTATGCCTGGCCAGGACGGTTGAAGTCGTCGACGTAGCGTCCCTGGCCGGTGACGAAACGCTGATCCTCTTTCCGGCGGACGGGTGCGCCGATCCCTGTAGCGGTCATGAATTTCTCCCTTGTCTTCGTTGGCCCTCACCGGAAAGCGAAGCGGACACCGCGAAGAAGGCTCTAAATCGAAAGCCGCCTGCTCCGGGGCTCGCCTGCAGCCTGCGCCTGTTCGGGCCGTGCCATGGTCGAGCGTCTCGCCTTATTCCGCCGCCTGCTGCAGTGGCGCCTGGGCCATTCCTTCAGCTCCGGCGGCCACAGCCTTGACGATGTTGTGATAGCCCGTGCAGCGGCAGAGATTGCCTTCGAGTTCGGCCCGGATAGTCTGCTCGTCGAGCGCGTTGCCCTTGCGGTTCACGATGTCGATGGCTGACATGATCATGCCCGGCGTACAGTACCCGCATTGAAGGCCGTGATGCTCACGGAAAGCCGCCTGCATCGGGTGCAGTTCGCCACCTTGAGCGATGCCCTCGATGGTGGTGACGACGCTGGCATTGGCCTGAACGGCCAGGGTGGTGCAGGACTTCACGGCCTGCCCGTTCAAATGAACGACGCAGGCGCCGCACTGGCTGGTGTCGCAGCCCACATGCGTACCGGTGAGTCTTAAGTTGTCGCGCAGGAAGTGGACGAGCAGGGTGCGGGGATCGACGTCTGCGGTGACGGATTGACCGTTCACCGTCAGGGAGACGGTTGTCATGCGTGGCTTCCTCCTCAAACGCCGGGAGTCAGGCCAACCTTCAGGTGGGCTCAGACACCGGCAGGTATTATCGTTGGACGACCGCACGAATGCGATCCGTCGAAGCCGAGTGTGGCCTGCCCCGATGGTGCGGTCAAGCATTGGAATAATTCAAGGAACCGCCCCTGAGGATCTGGTCAGGCGACCGTTTCGGCAGGAGAAAGAATCTTGGCGAAGTTCGCGAAGAACTCGTCGGCATATTTCTTGGCGACGCCGTTGATGAGACGCCCGCCGAGCTGGGCGATCTTGCCTCCCACATTGGCCTCGACATCGTAGATCAGCTTAGTGCCGCCCTCCACGTCTTCGAGACGCACCTTCGCGCCGCCCTTGGCCCAGCCGGCAACGCCGCCCTGTCCCTCGCCGCTGATCGTGTAGCCGTTGGGCGGGTCGAGATCGGTGAGGTTCACCCCACCCTTGAAGGTCGCCTTCACCGGTCCGACGGACACCTTGGCAACAGCCTGAAATTCAGTGTCGCTGATCTTCTCCAGTTCCTGGCATCCGGGAATTGCCGCCTTCAGGACCTCCGGATCGTTCAGGGCCGTCCATACCGTCGCGCGGTCGGCCGGAAGTTCGACTTCGCCCTGCATCGTCATTGCCATGCTGAGTTCTCCTCCTGTCAGCAGCCCGACAGCAGAGTAAGGGCAAATCAGGCGGCGCGTCACCTGCCAAGCATTGCTGCAATGCACGCTGGAGCGGGGTGCTCAATCGTCTGAGTCTGTGACAGCCTGCTCTTTGGCTGCCTGCTGAGCCTTGGCAAGCGCATCGACCACAGCGTCGAAGGTGAGGAGAATTGAGGCGTGACGGGCTTTCAGGTCCCGGGCAGCCTCCAGGAGCGCAAGGTCGGCCCACTTGCCGGAAGGCGGACCCCCGCCAGCCTTCAGCATGCGGTGCATGTCTTCCCGGAGAGCCCGAAGCTCCTCGGCGGTCGAGCCGACCACGTGCTGTCCCATCACCGATGAGGAGGCCTGACCCAGGGCGCAGGCCTTCACCTCGTGGGCGAAGGCGCTGACCACATCGCCGTCGAGTTTCAGATGAACCGTGACCGTCGACCCGCACAGCTTCGAGTGGGCCTTCGCACTCGCATGCGCGTCCGGCAGCGTTCCCCGAAGCGGAATGTCGGCCGCAAGCTCCAGGATGCGGCGGCTATAGATATCGTTCAGCATCCTGCGGGCGATCCATCCGACGAGGTGCTTGTCCCGGATGAATCAGACCCTGCAACGCCGTGCCTGTCAATGCCACGCCATATGACCGTTCCCATGCCGGTTGCCGTCCGAGGGATGGTGGTGGCAGTATCGATCATCGAACTGCTCCTTTGTCGGGAAATCTTATGCTCTCAACCGATACGGATATCATGAAAACGGCAGAATCCTGGAGGCGCGAGGGAAGGGGTGTCGCCGTTGCGACCGTGGTCGAGACCTGGGGATCGGCGCCCCGTCCCGTGGGCAGCCATCTGGTGATCGACGAGGACACGAACTTCCTTGGGTCCGTCTCCGGTGGATGCGTCGAAGGTGCGGTGATCACGGAGGCCCTGGATGTGATCACTGACGGAAAGCCGCGCATGATCGAGTTCGGGGTTGCCGACGAAACGGCCTGGCAGGTCGGGCTCTCCTGCGGCGGGCGCATCAGGGTCTATGTCGAGCGGGTGGATTAGCCGGCATGCGCCTGAGCCTCCTGTCCGATCTGAACGCAGAACGCGCCGCCCGGCGCGCCGCCATCCTCGTGACCGACGTCGCGTCCGGCGATCAGCGTCTCGTTCGCGAGACAGAGATTGACGGCGACCTGCTGGCCGAGGAGCTGCAGGATGCTTTGCGGCGAGGCAAGAGCGGACTTGTCGAGCGGGAGGGCTGCCAATTCTTTCTCACCGTGCAGGTGCCGCCGGTCAGGGTGGTGGTCATCGGGGCTGTCCACATCAGCCAGGCGCTGGCACCGATGGCCAAGGGTCTCGACCTTGATGTTACGATCATCGATCCGCGTACGGCATTCGCGACACCCGAGCGCTTCCCCAAAGTGCCTGTGCTGGCGGAGTGGCCCGATACGGTTTTGCCGCAGATCGGCATCGATCCCTATACAGCCATCGTGGCGCTCACCCATGATCCGAAGATCGACGATCCTGCGCTCGCCGCTGCCCTGCGGTCGGATTGCTTCTACATCGGTGCGCTCGGCTCCCGCAAAACCCATGAACGGCGCGTTCAGCGCCTGATCGCATCCGGCTTCACCGAGGCAGATCTATCTCGGATCCATGCGCCCATCGGCCTCGATATTGGGGCTGTCTCGCCTGCGGAGATTGCGGTCTCGATTCTGGCCGAAATCGTTGCCAGCCTGCGCAAGGAGCGGAGGCGCCCAGCGTGAAGTTCGGACGGGTTCCAATCGACGAGGCAATCGGGGCTCTGGCGGCCCACAGCGTCCGGGCCGGTGAGATGGTGGTGAAGAAGGGAACCCTCGTCACGGCGGAAGTCGCAATGCATTTGAAACAGGCCGGTGTAGAGACCCTCATCGCGGCTCGGTTCGAACCTGGCGATGTTGCAGAAGACGAGGCAGCCTTCCAGCTGGCTCACGCCCTTGCGGGCAACAACGTCGCTGTCGAAGAGCCCTTTACCGGACGCTCCAATCTCTACGCCGAAACCGCGGGCGTTCTCCTCATTGATGTGGATGCGATCCATGACCTTAATGCCGTCGATGAGGCCATGACGGCTGCCACCCTGCCGACCCACAAGCCTGTCGTCGCAGGCGAGATGGTCGGCACCGTTAAGATCATTCCTTATGCCATTCCGAAGAGACTGCTGCAGAAGGGGATCGACAGGCTCGGCAAGGGCGCCCTGCGGGTTGCCCCCTACACACGCCGCTCGGTTGGCGTCATCTCCACCGTACTTCCAGGCCTGAAGCCGACCGTGATCGACAAAACGCTCGCTGTGCTCGGCAGACGGCTGAGTCCGACGCACGCACGAATCGAGCAGGATCGCCGTGTGCCCCATGAAGTCTCCACCCTGGCAGAGGAACTGGTTCTTCAGGCGAGCGGCGACACGGACCTAATTGTCATCTTCGGGGCCTCGGCCATCGCAGACAGGCGAGACGTCATTCCATCGGCCATCGAGATGGCTGGCGGACGGGTGGAGCATTTCGGCATGCCGGTCGATCCAGGAAACCTGCTTCTGATCGGCTCCATCGCCGGCAAGCCCGTCATCGGCGCCCCCGGCTGCGCCAGGTCTCCGAAGGAAAACGGTTTCGATTGGATCCTGCACCGCCTTCTGGCGGACGTGCCCGTGACCCGGGCCGACATCATGTCACTCGGGGTCGGGGGCCTTCTCATGGAGATCGTCTCCCGGCCGCAGCCCCGCGAGGGCGGCGAGAGCGAGGGTGAGGAATGAGCGATGTGGCGGCCATTCTCCTGGCGGCCGGGCGCGGCACCCGTTTCGGGAAAGAGCCGAAGCTGCTGGCCCGGGTGGACGGCAAGGCCTTGGTTCGGCACGTGGCGGATGCTGCCGTCAGTTCCGCGGCCGCTCCGGTCATCGTGGTGACTGGCCATCACGCTGACGCCGTTCAGGAAGAGATGCAGGGGCTCGCGGTCCAGATCGTCCATAATCCACTGTTCGCCGATGGCTTATCGACCTCGCTGAAGGCCGGGTTCTCCGCATTGCCGCCGGAGGCGCGGGCTGCTGTCATCCTCCTGGGAGACATGCCGCTCGTGACCACCGGCCTCATCAACGCTCTCGTGGCCGGCTGGCATGAGAGCGGAGAGCCGGCTGCCCTGGTGCCGACCCTGGATGGCCGGCGCGGCAATCCCGTCGTGATCTCGCGTGCTCTTCAAGCCGCGATCGAAAGCCTTTCCGGCGACGCCGGCGCGGGACCCATCCTTCGCGGAAGGTCGGACGTTGTGGAATGGCCGACGACGGACAAAGCCGTTGTCCAAGACATCGACACCAAAGAGGGATTCGGCAAGCTCCGGCTTTAGAGGGTCAGGCCAAGCGCAGGACACATCCGTCAGACCGGATTGCCTTTGACCTTGGTCACCATTTCCCAGTTGTCACCGGCAGCGATCATGCAGGCTTTCCCGTCCGGCATGGTCATGATCATCGTCCAGGAGCCGTTCGAGGAAGCGAAGACCTCCAGAACCTGTCCGGGCTGGGATAGGCCCATGCCCACGGGATCTTCCTTATATTGACTGGCCAGCAGCTTGACGAGCTGTTCACGGGGGCCGCAGGCCGATTGAGCAGTGGCTGGAGAGGCAGCCGCTGTCAGAGCGGCCAACGCCGTGAGCGTGGCAAGGGACGGACGGACCATGGTATTTCCCTATACGGTTGACCCGCACTGACCCTTGGCGTGCGGATAAACGCTCCATCAGGAAAAAAGCTCCACGGTTCGGATCCCGGATGATGTCCAGGGCAGGAATGTGTATAGGAGGCATAAGGCTCTCGGTTGAACCTAGCGCCGGAAATGGCGTTTCTCCCGCCACACATCAGAATGAAGCTGGAACCATGCCCCGTTATTTCTTCAACATCCGAGACGGATACGAGGTTGATGAGGACGAGGAGGGCGTTGAGCTGCCCGATCTTGAGGCGGCCAAGGCTGAGGCTCTGGCGACGGTCGAGGAACTTCGTGACGAGCTGGCCGATGCGGGCAATATCGAGCTCGAGATCACCGACGAGACGGGACGGCGTCTTCTGACGGTCCCGTTCTTTCGCGGTGGGCGCCGCCGATAAGCAAAAGGCCCGGCGTTGGATGCCGGGCCCTGCTGAGGAATGCGCGAAAGCGGTTTAGCACTCAACCTTCTTCTTGGTCGTCGTATCGCCGAACTCGTCGGTCTTCTGCTTGGTTTCGGAGGTGCAGCCGACGCTGCCGGTCGTGGAGGTCGTCACCGACGTGGACGACGTCGTGCTCGGCTCCGTGGTGCGCTCGATGGTTGTCTTGCTGCCCAGAATGCCTTCTTCCTTCTTGATGGTCGTCGTGGTGTCCTGAGCGAATGCGGCCGTGCTCAGGAGCGAGGCCGCAAGGATCAAAGCCGTCTTTTTCATCGTCAAACTCCAACAAAAGGGCATCTCTTCCTGAGAACGGCTTTCGCCCTCGGGGGTTCCTGCCACGATGTTTCAGACTGCTGCCCGCCTGATGATCAAGCGGCTTTGAGACTCTGCCAGGCCGCTGCAAAACTGCGGGCATTGCGGCCGATCTCCTCGGCCGACATGGCTGGCGTAAACAGTGCCGAGCCGAGCCCGAACCCGTTGGCGCCGGCGTCCACATAGGGTTTCATGGTGTCCGGCTTGATGCCGCCGACCGGCACGACGAGAGCGTTTTTCGGCAACACAGCCCGCCAGGCTTTCACGACGGCGGGCGGGATAGCCTCCGCAGGGAAGATCTTGACGGCGTCGGCGCCCGCCTTGAGAGCCGCAAAGGCCTCGGTGGGTGTCGCCACGCCGGGGGTGCAGATGAGGTCCTGCTCCTTGGTCCGCCTGATCACGTCGAGATCCGCGTGAGGCATGACGATCAGCCGGCCGCCCACGTCGCGGATCCCGTTCACCTGTTCAGGATCGAGAACCGTGCCGGCGCCGATGAGAACGTTCCGTGGCATGGTCTTGGCAAGAATCTCGATGCTGCGGAACGGCTCAGGGGAATTGAGCGGAACTTCGATGATGCGAAAGCCTGCCTCAACCAGAGCATAGCCGACGGCTTCGGCGTTTTCAGGTTTCAAGCCCCGCAGGATCGCAATGAGAGGGAGCTCAGCCAGATAGTCGCGCAGCACGATTCGCCTCCCATAGGTGCGGCCGGGTTGTAGGGCACAGGCTGCCCGCCGGCTGCTACTAGTTGGACCGGTGTGGGCCCGGTTTCAACCTTTCAGGAGCTGGGCGTAAGAAATCGGGTTATGTAGGCGACGGCGCTGCCGACCGTGTCCTGCCCATCGGTGCTGTGCTCGACGAACCAATCCTCGAGCGCGATGCCGGGGTAGAGCTGCTCGATCCCTGCAAAGAACTGCACGAGCTTGAGAGAATCGAAGGCGAGGGTGCGCGTGAGAGAGACATCTATGGCGATAGGAGTTGTCCTATTCCCGTCGATCGATTGGCAGAGCGCGATGACGTGCTGGACGACATCAGCCTTCAATGGAAAGGTCACTGCAGGGGTCCTGGGATATCTAACGTAAGGGAACAAAACGATAGATACGTTATTATACTTCAAAAGGCTATACAAAGCTCAAGCTTGCGGCCAAAGTCTAAGGCTCTTTCCGGAGCATGTTCTATTGGCGCAAACCTCCATAAAGGAGATCTCCTAGGAGGGCGGGCTCTGGCGCAGGCATTGCTGCGCGGCCCGGGAAATGCGCGTCTGGTCCTCGGCGGTTGTGGTGTTGTCGAGCACATTTTGCCAGAGGTCGCTCTGCCGGAGCGTTTCGACGGTGCAGGAGCAGAGGGCGCGGCAGGTTTGGGGCTGCGCATTCTGCAAGCAGCTGGCCTCGCACTGGACCATGAAGGGTTGTGCCTCGGCCATCCGGTTGGGGCCGACGATCTGCAGCACCCCATAGAGAAGGCCCAACAGGATGATCTGGTGGGTTAGGTAGATCGGCAGGCTTTTGCGCCCGGCCCAGATCAGAAGTCTCGAGAGCCCGCCCCTGGAACGCCAGCCGGCTAGGGCCATGGTCTCCTGCCGTGACAGCATGAGCCGGCCTGCAGCCACGCCGATCAGCACGAAGCCGAACCAGGGAAAGATCGGCACGTAATCGTTGGTGACCGGATCGGTCGACCCAAGTCCGAGCCAGTCGAGCCATGCGGCATCGAGGGCTGGATCCGTAAAAATCAGCGGCGCCACAAGGCACAGGATCGCAACGACCAGGGTTATGGCAGAGTGCAGCTTCAGGAACGGCAGCGCCAGAACGCTCGAAACCGCGATGCAGTGAAGGATGCCGAAGAAGATGTAACTGTCCGGGAATGCGAAGTATGTTGCAAGAGTCACTGCGAGTGCCGCGCCGCCCACCTTCATGAGACGTTTCAGGAAAGCGCGCCCGTTGAGGCCCTTTGCGTGGGCCAGGACAAGGCCAAGCCCCGAGAGCAGCAGAAATGAGCCCGCAATACTGCGCGCGAACCAGCGCCATGCCGGGACCTGCAGGATGTTGGTCTCGATGAGCTGCAGGAAGCTCAGGTCCCAGCTGAAGTGATAGACGATCATCGCCAGGATCGCGAGGCCACGGGCCACGTCGATGGCATCCCACCGTTGAACCGCAATCCCTTGAGGCGGAAAGTAACCGGCTTTCACATCCGAGTGTCTCATGGGCAGGAGCGTTCCTTCCTGGTCTTCCGGTTTTATATGAACAGACATGACCGAAAGCCTTATCGATTCAATCGCCACATTGCAGGACATGATTCAAGATGCCCGGATCGTGGCGGGCTTCACGGGAGCCGGGATTTCGACGGAGAGCGGCATTCCAGACTTCCGTTCGCCGGACTCTCCCTGGATGCGCAACAAGCCGATTCCGTTCGCGCTCTTTCTCCAGGACCCGAAGGCACGCCGGGAGGCATGGCGGCGCAAGTTCACCATGGATGACCTTTATCGCGGGGCGCGCCCGAGTGTCGGTCACATCGGCTTTGCGTCGCTGGTTGCCTCAGGGCGTATGCCCGCCGTCATCACCCAGAACATCGACGGGCTCCATCACGAATCCGGTCTGAGCGAGGACCAGGTGATCGAGCTGCATGGCAACGGCACCTATGCCAAGTGCCTGTCCTGCAGCCGCCGGCATGAACTCGACTGGATACGGTATCATTTCGACAGGAACGGAGATCCGCCGGAATGCATCGAGTGCGGTGGCATTCTCAAATCGGCGACAATCTCGTTCGGGCAGGCCATGCCGGAAGAAGCCATGCGGCGGGCGCAGAGACTCACGGCGGCTTGCGACCTCTTCCTGGTCGCCGGTTCATCGCTGGTGGTCTTTCCCGCGGCTGCGTTTCCGGCCTTTGCCAAGGAGAACGGGGCACGCCTCGTCATCGTCAATCGGGAGCCGACATCCCTGGATGAGGCCGCAGATCTGGTGATCCATGCGGAAATAGGCGAAGTCTTCTCAAAATTTCTTGCGTAACTTCAAGAACATGCGACGTGCTGAAAATTTCATCGGCCGTTGAGGCGTGTTTCTGGCTTCCCCTGATTCAGGACGATGTTATCCTCTTTTTAAGAATCGGGTTCATGATTCGAGTTTGGGTTATTTCATGACTGGCGATTACGGCTCCAATTCTTTCAGTCTCCGAGAGGAGAATCCTTCCTTAGATCACGGGCGCCGCGAGGTTTCTCAGCCGGGCTCGGAGGAGGGCGCTTTCGACCTCGTTCAGGTCAGCGGCCGTATCAAGTGGTTCGATGTAGCCAAGGGTTTCGGCTTCATCATTCCCGACAACGGCATGCCGGATGTTCTGCTTCATGTGACCTGCCTGCGCCGTGATGGCTATCAGGCCGCCAATGAAGGAGCCAGGATCGTCGTCGAGGCGGTTCAGCGCCCCCGTGGCCTGCAGGCGTTCCGCATCCTGTCCCTTGACGAATCGACGGCGCTTCACCCGTCCGAGCTTCCGCTGCCGCGCACCCATGTCCAGGTGGTGCCGACCAGCGGCCTGGAGCCAGCGGTCGTGAAGTGGTTCAACCGTCTGCGCGGCTTCGGCTTCCTCACCCAGGGCGAGGGCAAGCCGGACATCTTCGTCCATATGGAAACCCTGCGCCGCTACGGTATCGCCGAGCTCAAGCCCGGCGAGCGGGTGTTCGTGCGGTTCGGCGACGGTTCGAAGGGCCTGATGGCTGCCGAGGTTCGTCTGGCCGACATGGCCCTGCCGCACTCCCATTGATGAAACCATCCGTGCTGCAGCGGTTCCGGCCGGCTCTTCCGGCTCTCGGCTTTGTCGCGGCTTTCGGCGGGTCCGTCTATGCGCAGGCTCTTGAGACCCTGTCGATTGCCACTCAGGGTGGCCCGAGGCAATCCTTCCGCGTCGAGGTGGCCCGCAATGATGCGGACCGGGCGCAGGGGCTGATGTTCCGGCGCTCCATGCCGGCGGATCAGGGCATGCTGTTCGACTTCGGGCGCGTCGAACCCGTGTCCATGTGGATGCAGAACACCTACCTGTCCCTCGACATGCTGTTCATCAGGCCCGATGGGACCATCGCCCGCATCGCTGCCAACACCGAGCCCCTGTCGACCCGCACCATCCTGTCCGGCGAGCCGGTCCTGGCCGTTCTCGAACTGAACGCCGGCACGGCAAGCAAGTTAGGGATCAAGCCAGGCGACCGGGTGGAGCACCCCATCTTCAAGCGTTGAGACCGGTGCAGGCAGGGGTATTCGGCAGGCATCTGAGAATGGCCGCTGGCTTGGCGGGCCTGCTGCTGACGGATGCCGCGGCCGCCCAGGTCGGCCCTCATGCGGTGATCAATGTCTCCCAGAGTCTCCTGCGCGTCTATAATGCGAGGGACGCCGCAGCTTTTCGCGAGCTTCTGGCGCCGTCGCTGCAGGCGAAATACTCACTTGAGGATCTGCAGCTGACCCTGGCGCGCTGCCATGGTCTGACCCATGAGGTTGAGCGTTTCAGTCTTCCTTCCTGGGGAGCGCGCCGCTACGGCTTCTTCGGGGTCTATGCCGAAAACTCGGTTCTCGAGATGGTGCTCGAGATCGATGAGGACGAAAAGATCATCCACTGGGTGATCACCGATGATGTAACAGCCAAGGACCAGCAATGCGTGCTGAGCGGCAGGCCGTAACGCTTTGCCGGGGGCAGGGTGGGGCATCGCCTTGAGCCGTCACAAATGCTGGTGCAATTACTCGTCTGGAGACATTCGCCCTTGTTCCGCGTTGGCAGGGCAGTCCTGAACAAGCCCGGAGAGCCCCATGGATCGCCGAGACCGTAACAACGCCCTGACCGTCGCAGGCTTCGCCACAGGGGTTGTCGCCCTTGGAGCGCTGATCACGATCATGCTGGCATTCGGATGATCCCCGGCAAAAAGAAAGCGCCCATGGTTACATGGACGCTTGAGTGTCCGGCCCGTAGGGGCAAAGAAGGCCGGTTCCTGGATATCTGCCGCATGATCGTGTCATCATTGCGGCAGTTCGAAAAATACCAAGCTATTGCAATGGCTTGATGCGATATTGTATCTCGTATTAAAGTTTATCTATGAACGAAATCAGGTTGATCAAACGTAAACATTGTCCTAGGGAGAAATCTCCCGTAGGGGCAATACGGGCCGGAAGGGTCGCGGACACTGTCGATCAATGACAGGGCGCGGCCCTTTTTCCTATGACCTTGATTGAATACTTTCTGGTCTTTAGGAATGTGCTTGTTTTCCAGACCTTCCAAAGAGACATCGCTGGTCCTGCCTGACAGGGGCGCGGGACAAGGAACTGGAGGGCTTGCACAGGGGTTCTCAAATCGATAGAGAAACCAAGCTGTTGAAGATATCGGGGTGTAGCGCAGTCTGGTAGCGCATCTGCTTTGGGAGCAGAGGGTCGCGGGTTCAAATCCTGCCGCCCCGACCATCATCACCGCATGAGTCTTGGAGAGAGTCCAAAACCGATGCCTGCACGGATTTACAAGCCTGCCAAATCTGCAACCCAGTCCGGGATGGCTCGGACCAAGCAGTGGCTTCTCGTCTTCGAGCAGGACAAGCCCCGCGAGATCGAGCCCCTCATGGGCTGGACCAGCTCGGGCGACACCCGCCAGCAGATCCGCCTGTGGTTCGATTCGAAGGAAGAAGCCATGGCCTATGCGGAGCGGGAAGGCATCGCCTATCGGGTCGAGGAGCCGCACGAAATCAAGCGGCGGACGATCTCCTATTCCGACAATTTCAAGTTCAACCGCGTCGGCCCCTGGACACATTGAGGTCGAGGCTAGCCACCGGACGGCTCCGTAGCTCAGCTGGATAGAGCAGCCGCCTTCTAAGCGGCAGGTCGTAGGTTCGAGCCCTACCGGAGTCGCCATTCACCAGCGGGTGAGGCAGCCGTGCGGCGGCTGCATTCAAAGCTTCAGCCCGGAACGGCAGGGACGATCAAGCGTTTGGCCTCGGCTAACCGAGAAGCCTGCATCCTTGCCACCTGCATCCGCCAGCCGCCATTTTATCTGGCTCGCCGCCGCATCCGTGCTCGGCTTTGTCGCCCTGATTGCCGCATGGTTCCTGTTGCCCATGGATCAGTGGCTGCAGGGGTTCAGCCGCTGGGCGCAAGGCTTAGGGACATTGGGCGTCGTGCTGGTCAGCGTTGCCTATGTCATCTGCACGATCCTGCTCGTTCCTGGCGTGCCGCTCACCCTCGCGGTCGCCGTTGCCTATGGCTGGTGGGCGCTGGCGATCTGCTTCTTCGGCGGCATGACGGCTGCCCTCATTTCCTTCCTGATCAGCCGCTATCTTGCCCGGGAACGGGTGAAACGCTTCCTCGATCGACATCCCGCCATGAAAGCCGTCGATACGGTCGCCTACGAGGAGTCGTTCAAGACCATCGTGCTGGCCCGGCTGACACCGGTCACGCCGTTTGCCGTTGAGAACTATGCTTTCGGTGTCACCGGCGTGCGCCTCGGCTCATTCCTTTTGGCGACCGCTATCGGCATCGTGCCTGGGACAATTCAGAACGTGTGGATCGGCGTGATCGGGCGCACCGCAGCCGAAGGAGGCGCGGGCGTGCTGAACTGGATTCTGCTGACCGTTGGACTCGTGGCAACGATCGTCCTCACCGTCTGGATGACCCGTCAGGCCAAAATCCGCATGAAGCAGCAGGCCGAGCCCGCGCTCCAGGGCTCATAGTCAGACCGGGACCAAAGTCCTGCCATCCTTCTGATGCTCGTGAATGTATTTCAGGAGCGACTTCCCGGCGCCTTCAATGTGAGTCTTCAGCAGCTTGCAGGCCTGTTCGATCTGCCCCTCGACGCACAGGCGGAGAAGTTCGTCGTGTTCGGCCTCCGCCCGGGCGCGGCCATCGGTCAGGGCGAGCTGAAGGCGGGTGTGCCGGTCGCATTCCTGCAGGAGGTTCGCCACGATGGCGAGTGAGCGGGGCTGGCCGGCGTGTTGATACAGGACCATGTGGAATTCCCGGTTCAGCTCGCCCCAGCGGCTCACCTGCATGGCGTGAAGCTCCGAGCTGTATTCCTGCAGGATGTTTCTCAGCCGCTGGTAATCCGCTTCCGTCAGGTGCGGAGCCGAGGCCTTGAGAAGGCGCGGCTCGAGGAGGGCCCTGAGTTCGAACAGCTCCTCGACCTCCTCCGGCGAGAGCGCCGACACGATGGCGCCGCGATGGGGGTGAATTTTGACGAGCCCCTCGGCTTCAAGCTGCATCAGCGCCTCGCGGACGGGGATCCGGCTGACGCCGAATTCAATGGCCAGGGCCTCCTGACGCAGCTGAAAGCCAGCCTGGAACTCGCCGTCCACGATGCGGCGGCGCAGTTCGCCGGCCACCGAGGCAGAAATCGTCCGGTGCTGGAGGGTCTTCTGAACAGGCTTTGGTGACAGTGCAGCTCGGTTCGTCATCAAACTCATCGGACAGGAGGGCAGGGTTCGCTTGACAGCGTAGATTTTATACAATCTACAATAAGAAACATCAATCCACCATCGGGAGCAGGGTCACAATGGCGAAGAAGATCGGATGGGAAGGCGTATTTCCAGCAGTCACCACCCAGTTCAAGGCGAATTACGATCTTGATCTCGATGCGACGGCCAACGTGCTGGACGGCCTGATCCGGGATGGTGTCTCCGGCCTCATCGTCTGCGGCACGGTCGGCGAGAACACCTCTCTGAGCCGCTCCGAGAAGGTAGCCGTCATGGAAACCGCCAAGAGCGTGTCCCGCGGCCGGGTGCCGGTTATCGCCGGCATCGCCGAGTTCACCACGCAGTTCGCCTCTGAGGTAGCCAAGGAGGCAGCACGCGTCGGCGTCGATGGCGTGATGGTCATGCCGGCCTTGGTCTATTCCTCTAAGCCGCATGAAACCGCCGCCCATTTCCGTGGCGTCGCTAAGGCCACAGACCTGCCGGTGATGGTCTACAACAACCCGCCGATCTACAAGAACGACGTGACGCCCGACATCCTGGCCTCGCTCGCCGATTGCGAGACCATCGTGTGCTTCAAGGATTCGTCCGGCGACACGCGCCGCTTCATCGACACCAAAAACATGGTCGGCGACCGGTTCGTCCTGTTCGCAGGCCTCGACGACGTGGTGGTCGAGAGCGTGATGCTAGGAGCCGAGGGCTGGATTTCCGGCATGTCGAATGCCTTCCCGCAGGAGGGCGAGACCCTGTTCCGCCTGGCAAAGGCAGGCCGCTACGAGGAGGCGAGGGCACTCTACGAGTGGTTCATGCCGCTCCTCCATCTCGATGCCCGCCCTGATCTCGTCCAATGCATCAAGCTGAGCGAAGAGATCATGGGACGGGGCTCCGCGCTCACCCGTCCGCCGCGTCTGCCCCTCGAAGGAGCGGACCGCGCTCATGTTGAGGCTGTCATGGACAAGGCGCTCAAGAACCGTCCGAAGCTGCCGGATGTGGGCCTTAGGCCTGCTGCCTGATAAAACCACGGCGGTGCGGTCACGCACCGCCTTTCATCTTCGATAAGACCTCTTGTGAACAGCGAGTGAGGCCATGGCGCGTCACACCTTCTTCTGCATCGACGGCCACACCTGCGGCAATCCGGTTCGCGTGGTGGGTGGCGGCAGCATCCCCCAGCTCAAGGGCGACACGATGTTCGACCGTCGCCAGGACTTCCTGGCGGAATATGACTGGATCCGAACCGGCCTGATGTTCGAGCCCCGTGGGCACGACATGATGTCGGGCTCCATCCTCTATCCGCCGACCCGGCCGGACTGCGATGTGGGCATCCTGTTCATCGAAACCTCGGGCTGCCTCCCCATGTGCGGCCATGGCACCATCGGCACGGTGACCATCGCACTCGAGAACGGCCTCATCCACCCGAAGACCCCGGGCCTGCTGCGTCTCGACACGCCGGCCGGCGTGGTCGAGGCGCGTTACGAGCAGAACGGCCCCTTCGTGGAACGGGTGCGCATCACCAACATCCCGTCGTTCCTGTATGGCACCGGCTACGAGGTCGAGGTCGAAGGGCTTGGGCACCTCATTGTGGATGTGGCCTATGGCGGCAACTTCTATGCCATCGTGGAGCCGCAGCGGCTCTATTCGGACGTTGCCGATGTCAACCCGTCCGACATCCTGCGATGGAGCCCGAAGCTGCGCGAGGCCTTCAATGCGCGCTACCAGATCGCCCATCCCGAGAACCCGGCCATCAACCGGCTGACGCATGTGCTGTGGACCGGCAAGTCCCAGAATCCAGGCAGCACGGCGCGGAACGCGGTGTTCTATGGCGACAAGGCCATCGACCGCTCGCCCTGCGGCACAGGCACCTCTGCGCGCATGGCGCATCTGGCCGCCCGCGGCGCCTTGAACGAGGGCGATGCCTTCGTGCATGAGAGCGTCATCGGCTCGACCTTCACCGGGCGCATTGAAGGGCGCACCAAGGTGGGGGATCGCGATGCGATCATTCCGTCGATCGAAGGCTGGGCCCGCGTGACCGGGTTCAACACCATCTTCATCGACGACCGGGATCCCTTTGCCAACGGCTTCCAGGTCGTCGACCAGAGCCGCTAGGCCTTAAGCCTGTTTTAGGGACGAACCATGCGGGTTGCGATCATCGGAGCCGGCGTTGTGGGGCTTGCCACGGCGCATGCCTTGCTCGACAGGGGCCATGAGGTCATCCTGATCGAGCCCGGCGCAAAGCAGGGACGTCCGACGGACGGCAATGCCGGCTGGATCGCCCATACCGACATCATGCCGCTCGCCTCGCCCAAGGCGTGGCGGAACCTGCCGCGCTGGCTCATGGACCCGCTCGGGCCGCTGACCATCCGGCCGGGCTATCTGCCGCATCTGGCACCCTGGCTGGCACGCTTCCTGCTGGCCTCATCACCCTCACGCATCAAGTCGAGCATCGGGGCGATCCGCTCGATCAATGCGGAATCGCTGCCGGCCTGGAAGAACCTCCTGTCGTCTCTCGGTCTGAACGGGCATCTGAGAGAGAACGGCATCCTCTCCGTGTGGAGGCATCAGGGCGACTTCAATCGATCGCAGGACATCATCGAACGTCAGCGGGGCTTTGGCATTGGAGCAGAGGTCCTACGACCTGAAGAGTTCGCAGAGCTTGAGCCGGCGCTCCGCAACGTGGAAGCCGCCGTGCTCTACCCGGACGCCTGCCATGTGTCCGATCCGGCTGTTCTGGCTGCTGACCTGCTGCGACTGGCTCTGGAGCGCGGTGCGGTTCCTGTCGCGGCGCACGCATCAAGAATTGAGATGCAGGACGGAGCCGTTCGCGTTCACACGGATGGGGCTGACCCGGCAGTGGTTGCCGACCAGGTGGTTGTCTCGGCCGGCATCTGGTCTCGCGCCTTGGCCGCTCAACTTGGCGACCGGATCCCGCTCGATACGGAGAGAGGCTACAACGCGACCTATCCGAAAGGCACTTTCGGGATCAGTCGGCCGGTCATGTTCGAAGGTGAGGGCTTCGTCACGACGCCGCTCGACACGGGCGACCGGGTTGGCGGCGCGGTCGAGTTCGCCGGACTTGAGGCGCCGCCCAACCACAGCCGCACCGACGCCATGGTGCAGCGCCTGACGGGCTTCCTGCCTCATCTGCAATCGGAGCCAGCCGCAAAGCGGTGGATGGGGTTCCGGCCTTCGATACCGGATTCCCTGCCCGTGATCGGGCCCGCCGGACGGGACCGGCGCGTGATCTATGCCTTCGGTCACGGGCATTATGGCCTGACCCAGGCTGCCGTCACGGCTCCGATGGTGGCGGGCATGTTGGAGGGCAGACCGGGGCCGGTCGACGGGCGCCCGTTCTCGGCACAGCGTTTCTGACCGGGTTGCCTCGCTCACAAGTGCGGGAGTTGGCTGAACCAGGGTGAAAAAGGCCTGTCGCGCATTGGCAAGGCTGCGCATAATCGGGTGTCATTCCCATCAGGTTTCCCATGACCCCATCGAGCCTCCTGGCCAGTCTTGAGCGGCCCTCGCGAGCCGCTGTCATCGGCGCATCGGGAGGGATTGGACGTGCGGTGACGGAACTTTTGGCGGGAGAGGGGTTCGAGGCCGTTCATGCCCTCGCACGAACGGAAACCGGCCGCGCCTCCGGCGGCGCACGCTCCGGCATCATCGATATCGAGCACGAGCCCAGCATCGCCACGGCGGCTGTAGAATTGCGAGATGGTGCGCCTTTGCGCCTTACTCTCGTGGCAACCGGATTGCTCCATGCCGCGGATCATCAGCCTGAGAAAACCTACCGCAGCCTCGATCCTGAACATCTGGCCCGTAGCTTTCGCGTCAATGCCATCGGCCCTGCGCTTGTAGCCAAGCACATGCTTCCTCTGCTGCCGAAGAACGGGAAGAGCATCTTCGCTGTAATCTCGGCTCGCGTCGGCAGCATCGAGGACAACCGGCTCGGCGGATGGTACGGCTATCGCGCCTCGAAGGCCGCCCTCAACCAGCTCATGCGCACTTTGGCGGTCGAGGTCGGACGCCAGAAGCCCGACGCGATTTGCGTCGCCCTTCATCCTGGAACCGTCGATACGGCTCTGAGTCAGCCTTTTCAAAACGGGGTTGAGAGCGGGAAGCTTTTCACCCCAGCCTATTCAGCCGAGCGGCTGCTCACGGTGCTGGATGGCCTCACGGCTGCGGACAGCGGCGGGTTTTTCGCCTGGGACGGTCAGCGCATCCCGTTCTGAGGTTTGGCTCCGAACAAGCCTGAAGCTGTGGCAGATTGCCCGCGAAGGACCCTGCGTTCTTTGTCGGCGTTCCCTCCGCTGAAGGAGATGCCGTGTTGAACGCCGAACTGGTCCTGGATAAGCAGGAGGCTGCGCCCAAGCTCTGGCGGCCTAAGCGCGTGCTTGTCACGCCTGCTGCGATGGAGTGGGACCACGGCCGTGCCATTCTGGAGCGGGCAGACGCGTTGGGGTCCGAGATCGTAGAGCTAAAAAGCAACCGTCTGACCGGCTTGGCCGGAGGGAATGAGCGGCAGAGCTACGTGAATGCCAAGACGACGCTCGCCGTTGTCGTGGCGCCTCCGGGCAAGCTTCGCCTGCAGCCGATCCCGCCGAGTGCGGATTGGCGGGTCGACCTCGCGGAAGGCTGCCCGGCTCATTGCCATTACTGTTACCTCGCGGGCTCACTCTCCGGTCCTCCAGTCACGAGGGTCTACGCCAACCTGCCAGAAATCCTCGGCAGCCTGGCAGACTATGTCGGTAAGGGCGCCGTGACCTCCCGGTCGGCGGACCGCATGCATGAGGGCACCACATTCGAGGCGTCCTGCTACACTGATCCGTTGGGAATCGAGCACCTCTCCGGCTCGCTTGCGGCAACCATCGCGCATTTCGGATCCTGGCAGGCCCCTGTGCAGCTTCGCTTCACCACCAAATATGACGCGGTCCAGCCTCTGCTCGGGGTCTCGCATAACCGGCGCACCCGAATTCGCTTCTCCGTCAACGCAAAGCCCGCGGCTCGCTTCGAGGGGGGCACCGCATCCGTTTCAGCGCGACTGAACGCCATGCGGATGGCGGCCTTGGCCGGCTACAGGGTGGGCCTGACGATAGCGCCTATCATGCCTGTCGAGAACTGGCGCGAGGCCTATGGCGCCCTGCTTGAAGATGCCGCTGCCGCAACCCGGGACGTGCCGGATCTCGACCTGTCGGTGGAGCTCATCACGCACCGGTTCACGCCAGGGTCCAAGACCGTCTTGAACGGATGGTATCCGGGTTCGGACCTGGACATGGACGAGCAGACACGGGCACGGAAGACAACCAAGTTCAACTCGGTCAAATATGTCTACACCTCCGGCCTCATGAGGGAGATGCGGAGCTTCTTCGAGCATGCGATCAGAGACCATCTTCCGTCTGCTCGGACTCTCTACTGGACCTGAAGGCCATCACCAGAATGGATTGAGCCGATCTTGACCGGGATCAAGGAATGACCCGAAAGCTCCGCTACGATGCGCAGGACACCTGCGACAGGAACGGAGGCTTACATGCTCACCTGGATCGTTCGACTCTTGATGATTGCAGCCGGCTCCGTGACGGGCTGGTTCGTCGCCAAGGATGTGCCGATCTTCGGCGTCGCGCAGGTCATGATGACCCTTGTCCTGATCGTGCTCTTCGTGGCCATCGTGGCGTTCTGGCCGCAAGCTTGGACTGCGGCCCTCAATCGCTTTCATAGGTCCGAATGAAAGAGCCGGTGCAGTCTGGTGGTCCACGGTTTCTCTAGAGCATCGGACGAAAAGGCGGATCCGCGACGCCCCATCCGTCTCTGCTAGGCAAAGGTGGGAACCGAGCGGGTCCGACAAACTGTCCGATGCTCTAGTGCTGAACTCCGAGCGGCCAGGGTGCGAACAGGTTAGGGCGTCTCCACAGCACGAAGTGATCCTGCACAGCAAGCTTAAGGCCAGCATCCTTTTCCAAAAGGGCGATCTGCGCCTCGATTATTTTAAGCTGCCGCTCAAGCTTTGCAGCACGGCGTGCATTGGACTCGGAAGGTTTCCTTTTCCTGCTCTTCATCTGGCACCTCATGGTCCAAGAAGCAGCCTTCGCTCTTCCTGCTGAGGAAGACGACGGCCGAGACTCGGATGGCCATGTTTGCGCCCCCCTGCACATCATTCGTTGTGTTGTTGATTCGAATCCTACCTGAGGGGCTGCGCTTCGTCTGTCAGGAACCCGACACATCAATCGCAAACGTAAACGTAGATTAATCTTTGAAACCTGGATCTGCACCGAAGGTTGAGAGTTTGGAACGGCTCTCCAACCCAAGGCGCATCGTGGCAATCACCGCATCCCGACGTAATCATCCATGGCCAGGCTATGTGCTCGGCTTTGCCCTCGGCGGCTTCTTCGATGGGATTCTGCTCCACCAGATCCTGCAATGGCATCATCTCCTGAGTGCCATCAACGGGGACGACATCCGGTTCCAAGTCGCTGCCGACGGGTACTTCCATGCCCTCATGTACGTTATCGCAGCCGTAGGGCTTTGGATGCTTTGGGCCTCCCGGCACAATCCCGTTGGAATGTCTGGCCGTTTGCTGTTTGCCGGAATCCTGATCGGCTTCGGTGTTTGGCACATCGCCGATGCCGCTCTTTCACATTGGCTGCTCGGAATCCACCGCATCCGGATGGACAGCAGCAGCCCGCTCTTCTGGGACCTTCTTTGGCTTGGTCTCTTCGGGCTCGTGCCGGTAATCCTCGGATCGATCATGGGCGGGCCGAGGGACGATGAAGCTGGGGCTGTCCGCTCGTCAGCTCCAACCCGCGCATTGGTGACCCTTCTGGTTGTGAGCGCCGGGGCTTTAGGAATTTGGCCTCTGCGAAGCAGCGAGTTCACCACCGTACTGTTCGCTTCGGGCACTGGGCAGGATCACGTTCTCAAATCCCTCGCAGGGGTCGATGCGCAGCTGGTCTGGACGGATAGGAGCGGCGAGCTTGCGGTGGTCAGGTTGGCTGACGGGCAGTCAGGCTGGCGGCTGTTCAGGCATGGTGCGATTCTCGTGACCGGAGCAGGACTTCCAGCAGGCTGCTTCAACAATCTGCGCACCTGACTTTCCTGCCGTGTTTCAGCGCCTGCGCAGACGCTCAATGGCATCCTTGTGCGCAGCGGGGTCGACATCGTACTCGGCCGCGAGACGTTCGATCTCGGCACGCCTGTCCTCGGTGCTCAGCTTGGGGCTGAGACTTGCGACTGCGGCCAGAAACGACGCGCCGGCGAAAACCGGGTCGCGGCGTCGGGCGGTCTGGTCGCGCTCCTTCTTCAACTCCGCCTGACGCTGCTTGTAGGTCTCTAGGGGCCCGAATGCTCGGAGGGCCCGGTTGCGCAGGGCAGGGGGCGGAAGTTCGTGTTCCTGGGCGATGTCCTGCAGGGCACCGTCTGGATCTTCTCCTGCGAGCAGCGCTTCCGCGAGTTCTTCCAACGCCGAAACGAACGCATCCATCATGGGCCCCTTCTGAATGATTTGACCTTCAACGGATGGTGAACGGTTCGGTTCACGACCAGGATGTTGTCGCAGGCCTCAGTTGACCAATAATCCTGTTGTCGATTGTCTCTCACCCCTCAAGCCCATCTGGGCGAAATCCACATAAGGTCGAACAGATGCAGGAACGTACCGATCCCTATCTCTGGCTGGAAGATGTGGAGGGGCAGGAGGCTCTGGCCTGGGTGCGAGCCCACAACGAAACCACCAAGGCGGCCTTGTGCGATCAGGCTTTCGAAGCCGACAAGAAGGCCATCTACGAGATCTCGACCCGTCCGGACAACATCCCGTTCATCACCCGGCGGCGGGGTCAGCTCTACAATTTCTGGCAGGATGCGTCCCATGTGCGTGGCCTGTGGCGGCGTACCACCATGGAGGAGTACCGCCAGCCGGAGCCTACTTGGGAGACCGTTCTCGACATCGACGCACTTGCAGGTTTGGAGGGTGAAGACTGGGTCTGGAAAGGCTGCGGCACGCTGCAGCCGGAGCAGCGCTACGGCATGGTAAGCCTGTCGCGGGGCGGTGCCGATGCCGTGGTGATCCGCGAGTTCGATCTCGTCGAGAAACGGTTCGTCGAGGACGGCTTTGCTTTACAAGAGGCCAAGGGTGGAGCGGCCTGGCTCGATCAGGATACTCTCCTCGTCTCGACCACCCTTGGGGCAAACGCCGCAACCGCTTCCGGCTATCCGCGAACCGTGCGCCGGTGGGACCGCGGCTCGGATTTCATGCAGGCGCCTGTGCTCTTCGAGGGCGAGTCCAGCGACATCTACATCTCGGCTTCGGTAGATCGCGAGCCTGGGTTCGAGCGCACCTTTTTCCGGCGACAGATCACCTTTGAGGAGGGGCTCAGCTATCTCGCACGGGAGGATGACGAGCCCCTGCTGATCGATCTGCCGCTCGATGCACGCTTCGATGTGGAGAAGGATTGGCTCGTCGTGAAGCTGAAAAGCGACTGGGCCCTGCCGGAGCGCACCTATCCGGCCGACTCACTGCTGGCCATCAGCTTCTCGCGTTTCCTTGAAGGAGACCGCCGGTTCGAGGTGCTGTTCGAACCGGGGTTGCGGCGGGTTCTCTCCGGGTTCTGGTGGACCAAGTCCCGGCTGGTGCTCACGGTCCTCGACAATCTCGCCAGCCAGATCTGGCTCGGCACGCCCGGTTCTTCCTGGAGCCTGGATCAACTGGAGGGGCTGCCGGACACGGCTTCCATCCATGCAATGTCGCTCGATGCGAGCCAGTTGGAACGGACCGATGAGTTTCTCCTGACGATCTCCAGCTTCGTCGAGCCGACGAAGCTCGCGCTGGTGACGGAGGAGAAGCGGATCGAGGTGCTGAAGGAAGCGCCTGCCGCTTTCGACGCCGCCGGCCTGGAGGTGACGCGTCACGAGGCGGTCTCAGTGGATGGGGAACGCATCCCGTATTACCAGATCGGGCCAAAAGGCCAGAACGAACCGCGCCCGACGGTGCTCTACGGCTATGGCGGCTTCTCAGTCTCTATGACGCCGGGCTACCTTGGCGGCATGGGCAAGACGTGGCTGGAGCGGGGCAATGTCTGGGTGGTGGCCAACATCCGCGGCGGAGGAGAGTTCGGAGCGGCCTGGCACAAGGCTGGCATGCGCGAAGGCAAGCGTCTGTCCCACGACGATTTCGCCGCCATCGCCCAGGATCTCGCCGAGCGGGGGGTGACCACCGCGAAGCAGCTGGCGGCCTATGGCGGGTCCAACGGCGGCCTGCTCGTGGGCAATATGCTCACCCGCTACCCTGAGCGCTTCGGTGCGATCTGGTGCACCGTGCCGCTCCTCGACATGCAGCGCTATACGCGCCTCCTGGCCGGTCCGAGCTGGGTGGCGGAGTACGGCGATCCCGACAAACCAGAGGATTGGGCCTACATGGCAGGGTTTTCCGCCTACCAGAGCCTGGAGGAGGGGCGTGCCTATCCGCCTGTGCTGCTCGTGACCTCCCGACGGGACGACCGCGTCCACCCTGGTCACGCCCGTAAGATGGCGGCCAAACTGGAGTCCATGAAACAGCCGGTCTTCTTTTACGAGCCTGATGATGGCGGCCATGGCGCTGCCAATAAGGAGCAGGCGGCTTTTCTCTCTGCCCTGGGACTTTCCTTCCTGCGAAGGACATTGAACGGCACAGGAGCCGCGTGAGCCGACGCGGGTCTGTTCAGCAGGGGATAAATCCTTGCCTGAGGAGCCTCCCTATAGCCAGAGGCTCTCTTGATATCGCACTCTGCTATGATCACATAGGAACAGAGGAAAAGCGCGGCACCTCAACATCTTAAACCCCGCAAGCGTCCACCAGAGCAGCGGGGTCATCATCGCTTCCCAGCGATAGTCGAAAACATCTGCAGCCTTTTGGAGTTTACCCCGGCACGCGGCGCAGGCTGCGATGACAGGCTGTCCCATGAAAGAGGCGGGAGCCGCTTTGGCGCGTTCCACCGTTCGGAAATCTGAATGTCCAAGAAATCGAAGAACCTTATCAGCCTCAATCACCTGCCGGGCATTCTGCTTGCCAGCCAAGCAGAATGCGAGCGATGGATCGAGGCCGGGCTGATCCCGGTGGCGGAGCACAGGACCGTTCAGCGGCGCGGACGCAGTATAGCGGAGCCGTTGTTCGATCCAGACGTCGTCGGGCCGCTTGCCGCTCAGGTTCCGGCTTGGCGAGGCCAGGGTGACGAGAGTGGTTCCGCGCAGCGTTCCCATGGGCGCCGAAAGGACAGCGATCAGTCTCCCGACGATGCGACGCATCGGCGGCGCCAGAGCATTCTCGCACCTGTCCGCAGGAACACGGGCATCTACATCGCCGAGGACATCCGCCGGATCGAGAGCGGCCGCTGGAAGCCCGAGCGGGTGTTTGCCGGCTATCGGGCGGTATTCAGCCAGCCGATGCAGGTCCTGCCCAACAGCGAGCCCATCGAGATCGCCATCGAGTTCGCTTTCGCGGAGCCTGTCGAGGTCGCAGCCGTGGCACTGGCGCCGGCCCGTGTGGAACGTACCGAGCTTGCTGCGGCCTCCGAGGCTCTGGAAGCCAAGCTGATTGAGCTGCGGGATGCCACGTTCGAGGTTTGCGAGCAGGAGCTCGCCGGCTGGCGTGACGAACTCGAGACCTATCTCGACGCGTTTGAGGATGCGGACGAGCGGCAGGCTATTCTTGGCGGCATTCGTGCCGCTCTCGACAAGCTTGATCGCGTCCATGCGTCCGACAAGGGCGGTCCTGCCGGCGCCGCACGCAAGCTGCGCCAGAAACTCGACGACTACCGCTCGAAGGCGGCCGCTCGGAGACTTCGGCACCTGCGCGAAGCCCAGATCCGAGAGGCTTCCGGCTATGAGCGCTATGCGGCGATCTTCCCCGTCGCACGATCTCTCAATCGCCGCTTCCTGTTTCTGGCCGGGCCGACCAACTCAGGCAAGACTTACGAGGCGCTGAAACTCGCGCGGGAGGCCGAGACCGCCGAAATCCTTTCGCCCCTGCGGCTCCTGGCGCTCGAGCACTACGAGCGCATGAGTGAGGAGGGGCTTCCCGCTGGCATGGTGACGGGCGAGGAGCGGGTGCTGCCGGAGGGTGCCACGCATATAGCCCGGACCATCGAGACGCTCGATCTGCATCGTGTGGTCGATGTGTGCGTCATCGACGAGGTGCAGATGCTGGGAGATCCGAGCCGCGGCTGGGCATGGACCCAGGCGATGGTTGGCGCTCCCGCGAAACTCGTTGTGCTGACGGGGGCTCTGGAGGCGATCCCTCTCGTCGAGCACCTGCTCGCCATGACCGGCGAACCGCTTGAGGTGAAGATCCTCAAGCGCAAGGGCAGACTGCGTGTGGAGGGCGTGCCGGCCAATCTCAACAAGCTGATGCGCGGCGATGCCGTTGTGGCTTTCACCCGCCGCGATGTGCACGACCTGCGCACGCGCCTCGTGCAATCCGGGCGCACGGTGGCGACCGTGTATGGCGCGCTGGGTCCCGAGGTTCGCCGGGCCGAGGCCGCACGCTTCCGCAATGGCGAGGCCGAAATTCTGGTGGCGACGGACGCCATCGGCATGGGATTGAACATCGGGCCGCTTCGGCGGGTGGTGTTCTCCACCTTGCGCAAGTTCGACGGCGTCCGCGATCGCCAGCTCACCGCCATGGAGATCAAGCAGATCGCAGGTCGGGCAGGGCGCTTCGGCCACCATGACGAGGGCCTTGTGACGGCGCTGCAAGAGGTGGGAGGCTATGCGCAGATCGAGAAGATCATTGCAAATGCAATGACGGGCGATGCCGGCAAGCTGCGGGGCAAAGCCTATGTCCGCCCGAACCAGGAGACGGTGCTGTCGGCGAGCGAGGTGCTGCAGACCGACCGCCTCGGCCGTGTTCTCCAGCACCTGAACGACACCCTCGTGGCCGGCCACCCGGATCTGCGCATGGCCGACATGGACGAAATGATTGAGCTGGCAACGCTCCTCGACACCGTCGACATGCCGATCCTCGACCGGTTGTCCTATTCCATGGCACCGGTGGATGGACGCGAGCAGCTGGCCGTGGAACTGCTCGTCGACTGGGCTCGGCAGCATGCCCGCGACGGGCGTGTGCAGGCGCCCGATTTCGGCGTCAACACGGACCTCCTGAAGCTGGAGGCCCGGGTGAAGATTGCCACCTCCTGGCTCTGGCTCGCCCAACGCTACCCCGATGTTTTCGAGGACGTGGAGGCGGTCGTTGATCTGCGCGCCAGCCTCAACGCCAAGATCGAGGAGAAGCTTGTGTCGACTTCCGTTTCGCATCGCCGGAGGCCGGAGGACAAGGCGCGGCGGGACAGGGGCAAGGCTCCGCAGAAGCAAAGAAGGAACCGGCGGCGGTCCGAGGCCGATGCCGGCGAGCTGGAGGTTCGTGCCCGGAGGCGCTAGGCTGCAAGCTCCTGCTCGACGAGTGCTGTCCTCAGGGCTCGGGTCGTGGCATCGGCATGTTTGATCACCGGTGGGATGCGCCTGCGGAAGTCGTACGAAACATCGATGTCGAGAACATCTCGGCCGAATAGACCCGCGCGGACCGCTGCTGGCGGCTGGACGCCTGTCTTCCGATTTGCGAGCTTTTTGAGCAGATTGGCTGTAACGTGGGCAATGCCCGTGAGAGGCAGGGCTTTTCCATGGCCATGGTTGTGTTAATGCCTAGGGCACCAGGGCAGGGGCCCAGGACCGGGAAACGGCACTGTTCCTTCGGCAGCGAAACATTGGAATTTAGGAGATCCTGAGATGGTAGGGCGTTGGTACAAATCGATCGTAAGCACGGCCTTTCTTCTGGCGGCACTGTCTTCGGCTCCGGCCATGGCTCAGAACAAGACGCTCACGATCTCCTGGTGGGGCTTCAACGGCGACAAGCTGGAAGAGATCGTCCTGAAGCCGTTCCGCGCCCAATGCGGCTGCGAACTGGTCTTCGAGACCGGCAACAACGCTGATCGCCTGAACAAGATCAAGATCCGCGGTGGCGGCGGTGTTGACGTGGTCTATCTCACCGACAGCTTCTCCCAGCTCGGCATTCAGGAAGGCCTCTTCCAGCCGGTCGACCGTTCCAAGATCCCGAACCTCAACGGCATCTATGAATTGGCTCGCGCGCCGCAAGGACAGTTCGGTCCAGCCTACACCATCGGCCGCGTCGGCATCATCTATGACAGCGCCAAGGTGAGTGCGCCGATCACCTCCTGGAACGACCTGTGGCGGGAAGACCTGAAGCGCCGCGTCTCGCTGCCCGGCATCACCACCACGGCCGGCCCGATGACCGTTCTGGTTGCGGCCAGCAAGGCGGGCGTCGATCCCTACAAGGACGAGAAGGCGGCTTTCAAGGCGATCGAGCAGCTGAAGCCCAACGTGGTGAAGAACTACAACACCGGCTCCGAGCTCGTGAACCTGTTCTCGACCGGCGAGATCTCCGTCGCCATGGCGCAGGATTTCACTCTGGCGCAGATCCAGGCGGCCGTGCCGACGGTCCGCTGGGCGGAGCTGAAGGAGGGCGACTATGCGACCCTCAACACGGTGAACATTGCCAAGGGCGCAGCGAACCCGGAACTCGCCCACCAGTTCATCAACTTCATCCTCGATCCCAAGATTCAGCAGACTCTGGCCGAGCGCGGAGTGGATGCTCCTGTTGCAGCCACCGTGCAGCTGAAGCCCGAGGAGGCGGCCCGCTGGACCTATGGCCAGAAGATGATCTCGTCGCTCAAGCGCCTCGACTACGAAAAGCTCAATGCGGCAAAGAACGACTGGATTGATGCCTGGAGCGAGGTCTTCGGGAAGTAATCCAGCCATCATGACCTCAGGACATTTCTGGCGCCGGAATGGCGCAACCGGGTGGGCGCTCTCCGCGCCCGCCACGCTCGCCATCATCGGCTTCCTGCTCATCCCTATCGGGGCCGTGATTGCCGGCACCTTCATGGATCCGCGCGGGGTCTTTGCTCCCTACCTTTCATATTTCAACAGCGGATTCCGCACGACCGTCCTGTTCCGCACGCTGCAGATCGCAGCCATCACAACGATCATCTCGCTGATTTTCGGCTTCATGACCGCCTATGTGGTCTCCCGCGCACCGGGAAAGCTGAAGAGCCTGCTCATCGTCGCGGCCGTGTTCCCGCTTCTGACCGGCGTCGTGGTTCGGGCCTTTGCCTGGCTCATCATCCTGGGCCGCAACGGCATCCTGAACCAGACCCTGCTGGGGCTCGGCATCACGAGCGAGCCGCTCGAGATGCTCTATACGCAGGGAGCCGTCATTACCGGCATGGTCTATCTCTTCGTGCCGCTGATGGTGCTCTCTCTTGTCGGCGTGCTGGAGAACATCCCCAAGGATGTGCTGCAGGCCTCCTCGTCGCTCGGAGCCTCGCCGCTGGCGACCTTCTGGCAGGTGCTGCTTCCCCTGGCCGTGCCCGGCCTGATCGTTGGAGCCGTGCTCGTCTTCACCGGCAGTTTCACGGCCTACGCCACGCCGCAACTGCTCGGCGGCGAGCGTCAGACCGTGCTCGCCACGCTGCTTCACCAGCGCGCCATGGTGTCTTTCGACTGGGTCGGCGCTTCGACCATCGCGGCCATCATGACGGTGATCACCATCACCATCGTTCTCGCCATGAGCCACGTTGCGCGCCGCATCAATCCCATGGCCACGTGATGTCCGACAGACCCCATCCCATCCTCATCGGCGTTGCTGGCTTGGTCTACCTGTTCCTGATGCTGCCGCTGGTCATCGTGGTCGGGGCGGCGCTGAGCGACACCACCTATCTCACCTTCCCGCCGCAGGGGCTGTCCCTGCGTTGGTTCGAAAACATCTTTGAGATCAGCGCCTTCAGGCGAACCATCGTGACGAGCCTGCAGATCGCCCTGATGGGGACGCTTCTCGCGCTCCTGATCGGCATCCCGGCCGCCTATGCTCTCAACCGCTTCCGGATCGAACTGCCGAAGTGGCTCGGGACATTGTTCGTGCTGCCGATCCTCGTGCCCGAGATCGTCTTTGGCTTTGCGCTGCTGAAGTCGCTGACGGTGGGCACGGGAGTTCCGATTTTCGCCGCTCTCCTCATCGGCCATACGCTCCTTGTATTGCCTTATGTGGTCCGCGTGATCAGCGCGAGCTTGGCCTCCTTCGATTTCTCCATTGAGGAAGCGGCGATCAGCTTAGGCAGCGCCCCGGTCAAGACCTTCTTCACCATCGTGCTGCCGAATGTGAGAGCAGGGGTGATCGCGGCGTTCATTCTCGCCTTCATCACGTCGCTCAACGATGTGTCGGTATCGCTCTTCCTGACAGGTCCGGGGATCAGCACCCTGCCAATCCAGATCCTCGCCCATGTCGAGCAGTTCTTCGATCCGACCGTCGCGTCCGTCTCCGTGCTTCTGATGTTCCTCACCGTGGCCGTGATGGCCGTTGTGGAGCGAACTCTCGGCCTCACTTTTCTTGCGAAGTAGCTTTCCGTGACACAGCCCCTCGATCTCAACGCCGTCTCGGCCCATTACGGGACGACCAAGGTTCTCGAAGACCTTTCGCTCTCGGTGCAGGCCGGTGAACTCGTCTCGCTTCTTGGCGCCAGCGGCTGCGGCAAGACCACGACCCTGCGCCTGATTGCAGGCTTCCTCTCGCCGACTACCGGATCTATCCAGCTTGGAGGTCGTGACCTCACGCGACTGCCGCCCCACAAGCGGGATATCGGGCTCGTCTTCCAGAACTATGCCCTGTTTCCGCATCTCTCCGTGCTCGACAATGTCGCTTTCGGGCTCAAGCAGCGCGGCATCGGATCGACGGAGCGCCGCAAACGTGCAATGGCCATGCTGGAGCGCGTAGGCTTGGCGGCTTTGGCAGATCGTGCGCCCGGAGCCCTCTCGGGCGGCCAGAAACAGCGCGTCGCTCTGGCACGGGCGCTCGTCATCGAGCCGCCGCTGCTGATGTTCGACGAGCCGCTCTCGAACCTCGATGCCAAGCTCCGGGTCGACATGCGCGTAGAGATCCGCCAGCTGCAACGGTCCAACGGCACCACCTCGGTCTATGTCACCCATGACCAGGAGGAGGCCTTCTCGATATCCGACCGCGTCGCCATCATGAATGCCGGGCGCCTCATGCAGTTCGACCGGCCTGAAGTTCTCTATCGACGTCCCGCCAACACTTTCGTGGCCCGCTTTGTTGGCTTCGAAAACGTCATCCCGTTCAAGGTGGTCGCGCGCGACGGCGACATGGTCACCGCCGAGACAGCCGGGATGACCCTGCGGCTGTCACAAGCTAAGTACGGCACCATCCCGGACACCTTCCTCCTGGCTACGCGGCCCGATGGCCTGATGGTATCCACCGATCCCACGGCTGAGGGCCTTCCGGCCCAACTGGGCCTGCGGACTTATCTGGGTCGAGCCTACCAGTACCAGTGCGAGACCCAGGCCGGCCATCTCGTCGCCAATGGCAGCCTCACGACGCCGCTGGAGGCGGACACCAGCGTGAAGCTCGTGCCGGTGCCGGAGCAATGTACCATCCTTCACGCCGACGGAGCTCAGTGATGGCATCGATCCTCATCAGGAACGCCTGCCTGCTCCCCATCGACGAGACCATGAGCGTCGTGGAAGGCGGATGGATCCATATCGAGGGCAGCACGATCCAGGCGCTGGGTTCGGGCGAGCCGCCGCAGGTGGACGGGGCCGAGATCATCGATGCAGAAGGTGACGTGATCATGCCTGGCATGGTCAACCCCCATGCCCATCTGGCTATGACCCTGTTCCGCGGCCTCGGCGAGGACGTAGACGACCGGCTGTTCCGCTACGTGCTTCCGATGGAGCGCAAGTTCGTCACGCCCGAGATGGTGCGCGTGGGCACGCTCCTCGGTGCGCTCGAGTCCATCGAGGCCGGCGTCACCACCATCGCCGATATGTACTATTACGAGACCGAGGTCGGACGGGCTCTCGATCAAGCAGGTTTGCGCGGTGTCGTCGGGCAGACGCTGGCGACCTTCGATCCGCCCGACCATAAGACCATCGACGAGGGCTTTGCGCTGTTCGATGAACTCGTATCTGAGTTTTCAGGGCACGAGCGGATCATTCCCTCCATTGCCCCTCACGCGCCTTACTCAACCGACATCGAGGTGATGGCTCGCGTCGCTCGCTGGGCTGACGAACATCAAGATGTGCCGGTGCAGATCCATCTCGCCGAGATGGACAGCGAGATGGAATGGTGCCGGAAGAACCATGGATTGAGGCCGGTCGCCGTTGTTGAGAAGGCAGGGCTCCTCATTCCCGGCCTCATCGCCGCTCATTGCCTGCATATTGATCCGTTCGAAATCGAGCGCATGGCTAATGCCGATGTGCGCGTCGCCCACAATGCCCGATCCAACGCCAAGGCCGGGCGGGGCATCGCGCCTATCGAGGCCATGCGGGCAGCAGGGATCAAGGTGGGCATTGCCACCGACGGACCGATGAGCGGCAACACGCTGGACCTGTTCAGTCAGTTCGGTTCGGTCTCCATGTTCCAGAAGCTGCTCGGCCATAGCCGCAAGCCTATGCCGGCCGCGCAGGTGATCCGCATGGCGACGCTGGAAGGCGCTCAGGTGCTGGGCCTCGACGGCCGCATCGGCTCGCTGGAACCCGGCAAGCAGGCCGACCTGATCCGCATCGACCTGTCTGCGCCGCGCCTGCAGCCGGTCTACGACATCTATGCGACGCTCGTGTTCTCCGCCATGCCGGCGGATGTCCAGGACGTGATGGTCGGCGGCCGCTGGATCATGCGCGGCCGCAACGTGGAGAGCCTTGAGCGCAAGAAGATCCTGCGTGACGCGGGGCAGATCGCGACAGCGTTCAAGGCTGAGATGGCCAGGATCGACGCAGCCGGTTGAGTCTCACCAGACGACCGGGTGCGTTTGCCCGGTCGCCACATTCACGAATCCCTGAGGAGCGGCGTCGCAGGGTGCGACCAAGACCCAGCGCCAGGGCGCACAGGTGAGGGTGGCAAATTGTAGCCGCTCGGGGAAGCCTGGGTACCAACGGGGCGAGAAGGTGGGCTCGTAGAGCCATTCGATGGTTTCGGCGGCCGCATAAAGCTGCCGCATATCGGCGTCGAGTTCTTCCGCCGGGCGCCGGGTCATCAGCCCACCGATCTCGTAGCGCACCTCCGCCAGAACCTTGCCGCCGCTGACGAGAACCCAGCCGCCGCCGATCTCCGCCACGCGGTTGGCCACCATCGCCATGGCCTCATCGGACGAGCCCACGATCCAGAGATTGTGCTTGTCATGCGCGACCGTGCAGCCGACCGCCGTGTCGGTCGTCCCCGGCCCGCAACCGAGCCAGAACATGCGGGAGATTTTTGCCTCTCCTGAGAAACGGTCAACGATGGCGAACTTGGTGACGTTTCGGGCGGTATCGCGCTGGACCTCACCGTTTTCCACCGGCAGCTCCATGGTGATGAAGTCGTCATGCCAGTGGAAGGGTCGGAGCAGCGCTGCCTGCATGGTTGTGCGGCCGGGTTCTGCAGCAATCGCAAAATCCTGGGGTTCGATGTTCCGCTTGATATTCACCGTGTTCGAGGCCCAGTCGGGCCAATCGATGGAGGGCAGGGCGCCGAGATACTCAGTGCCCCTAGAGACACGGCTGCCGTCTGCCCAGACCTCGGCGATGGAGAGTTTTTCGACGTCGTCGAGCAGCACGAGATCAGCGAAGCGCCCTGGCGTGATGCTGCCGACCCAGGGAGTGAGACGCATGTGGCGCGCCGGGTTGATGGTCACGCACTGGATCGCGATCTCCGGCGAGAGACCTGACTGGATGGCGAGACGCACATTGTGATCCGTCGCACCTATCTTCAACGTGTCCGAGGCGCTGCGGTCATCCGTGGCGAAGGCGATCTGAGACCAGTCGGACAGGCCACGCTGGAGCAGGCCCTGGATGATCTCCGGCATGGAATGCGGCCTGATTTCGATGAAGATGCCGTGCCGGAGCTTGTCCCACACCTCCTCGGCGGTCCAACCTTCATGATCCGAGGCGAGACCCGCTGCCGCAAAGGCGTTGATGGAGTCGATGTCCCGCAGACCGGCACCGTGACCTTCAACCACGCCGCGCTGCTCGAACGTAGCCTGGATCATCCCCCAGAGCCGCTTGTGCGACGGGTTCTCGGGGTTCCAGACGGCCGGCCAGTCCATCACCTCGTCGAGCCCGGCCACCATCAGGCTTTGCTTCAGGAAGCTCGCTTGCTCGTCGTAGCCGTAGTAGCCGCCACCCCATTCATAGGCCGTTGGCGGCACCGCCGAGCCGGGAAGCGGGAAGATCTTCATGGGCGAGCCATGCCGGCGCGCCGTCAGCCAGAATTCCAGGTTGTTTGAACCATCCACATTCGAGAACTCATGGCTTGCCTCGCAAATCCAAGTGTTGCCGCGCGGGAGGACCAAGGCCGCCTCATATTCCGGCGTGATGTGCGAACTTTCGATGTGCTTGTGCACCTCGCCGAAACCCGGAACGGCAGCAAGTTTCGACCGGTCTTCCTGTACGAGGGCTGTTCCCGGGAACGTGCCTGCTGGTCCCGTCCAGGCAATGCGCCGACCGCGGATGGCAATCTCCTGATCATTGAGCCAGGTGCGGGTGTGGACATCGAGCAGCCGTCCGACGTGCAGGAGCCTGTCCGCCGGCCGCTTGCCGAGGGCGACCAGAACGAGGTCCTGACGGATCTTCACTTCATCCGCGGCATTCACCAGGAGATCGTCGGGAAGCGAAACGGAACGGGTCACGGCGCACCTGTGGCTATGGTCAAAAGCGGTTCGCTGTCGGATAAGAAACGTCACGGACCTGGAAGGTTTCTACCCCGATCATGACTCTCGCAAAACCCCGCCTGACCGTCATCGACACCGACCCCGGCATCGACGATGCCATCGGCATCCTCCTGGCGCTCGCTTCGCCCAGCTTCACAATCGCCGGGATTACGACCGTGGCGGGCAACATCGGCATCGAAACCACGACACGCAATGCCGGCCGCCTTCTCGCGTTCGCAGGGCGGGCCGATATTCCGGTGTTCCAAGGGGCAGCCGCGCCGCTGTCGCGGGTCGGACCCGAGCCGCTGAACCTGCATGGCGAAGACGGCATCGGCGGTGTTGCCTTGCCTGACCCCGCGCGGCTCCCTGAGAGCCGGCATGCGGTGGAATGGCTGGCGGATTTCCTGATCGAGCAGCCGGCAGGCATTGTCGATGTGTTCGCCCTCGGGCCGCTGACGAACCTGGCTCGCCTGGTTCTGGAGCGGCCCGAGGCGGCAAGGCGGATCGGCCGGATCATCGCCATGGGTGGCGTAATTCATGAGCACGGCAATGTCGGGCCGCGCTCCGAGTTCAATCTGTGGGCCGATCCCGAGGCGGCGGAGGTTGCCGTAGCATCGGGCCTGCCTCTTGTGCTCATTCCCCTCGACGTCACCCGCCGTGTGCGTGCCACGCGTGAGTTCGTCCAGACGCTGGCAGCGGATGAAAAGCCGGTGGCTGCTATGGTAGGCAGCCTCATCGAATCCTATTTCGAGGCTGCGACGAACCGGGAGAGCCGTCCGCTCCACGATCCTTGCGTGATGCTGTACGCCCTTGCGCCCGAACTCTTCAGCATCGAGGAGCATCGCCTAAGCGTCGACGCCGGAGACGGGGAGATGGCTGGAGCACTCACGATCAACCCGGATGGAAGCCCCGTGCAGGTCGCCCTCGGCGTCGATGGTCCCGGAGCGATTGACCTTCTCGCTCGATGCCTCACCACCGTCTAGACAATCGCATCGATAGGATACGGGAGATCGTGATGACCGATGAGCCGCCGAAGCCAGCGCCGGAACTCGACGAGGAGACCATCGCCTTCGCTCAACGCGTTTTCCAGCATGCGCGGGCAGGGCAGGTGCAGGAATTGGGCAACCTTCTCCGCATGGGTCTGCCGCCGAACCTGCGCAACGAGAAGGGCGACTCGCTCCTGATGCTGGCGAGTTATCATGGGCATGCCGAGGCCGTGCGGCTTCTGCTGCAGCATGGGGCTGATCCGGAGCTCGCCAATGATCGCGGTCAGACGCCGCTCGCGGGAGCAGCCTTCAAGGGCGATCTGGCATCGGTGCAGTGCCTTCTCGACGGAGGCGCCGACGTGAATGGCCGGGGTGACGGCGGCAAGTCCCCGCTCATGATCGCAGCCATGTTCAACCGGATCGAGATCGTCGAGATGCTGCTGGCGCGCGGAGCAGATCCTCAGGCGCAGGATGCCGGCGGGCTCACGGCCGAGGCCCTGGCGAGCGCCATGGGTGCGTCAGATACGGCGGGACTGCTTGCTCGCTCAGCCAAGTCGTAGAGGATTCTCAAGGGTCTATCCAGGCTTGTGCGCCGTCATAAGACCGTAGCGCATCGATCCGTTCAGATATGCGATCCAGATGCGCGGGATGCTCAAGACGAAAATGCGGTTCTTGGCGCGGGCATCCAGTAGATAACGTCGGTATTGGCGATGGGTCAGCAGCTTTCTTGCGACTCGCCCGGTGCAGAGCGCCCAAGTGCGCCTCACCCTGTCGCTGAGATCCTCAAACCCATCAACCACGAGGCCGGCTTTGCTGGCCCATACGCGATACTCCGCTTCGCTCCCCATGCTTGGTAGACGGCCCTCGCGGCAGATCGGCTCCAGCAGGAAGTGTTTCTCCCAGGAGCGGGCGCCGTCACAGGCCAGCCACGCACAGACGGCGAAACCCCCACCCGGACGAAGGGTGCGAAATACCTCGTCGAAGAGACGTTGCTTGTCAGCCATGTGCTCGGAACTCTCGATGGCGATTACGTGGTCGAAGCTCTCGCTCTCAAAGGTGTTCTTGAGCCAATCCTGCTGGCTGAAGTGCAGCAGAGGCGACGCGGCGCTTCGGGTCTGGGCCTTACGAAGCTGCGCGGTTGAGATTGTAACGCCGGTCACCCGGACATCATAACGACGCGCAAGCCACTCAGCAGTCGCGCCATAGCCGCAGCCGACGTCGCAGACATGCTGGCCACGTTGAAGGTTAAGCTTGCCGGCGAGATAGGCAACAAGGGCTTCGACGGCCTCGTCCGGTGTTTCCCGACCACTAGTCCAGAGGCCGTGATGGACATGATCGCCCCAGATCTCGCGGTAGAACGGGTCCAACTCGTCGTAATGCTCCGCGACGGCGGCGGATGTCTGAACCTCCCTCGGCACGATCATGGCATTGCCAGCGCCCTCTGGATGGAGCCCTCCCGGATTCGGGTGAAGGCCGCAATCTGCCGCATGAGAGAGGGCCATGTGCAGCAGAGGTGAAAGAGTGCTGTCAGGCCCGGCCCGTAGCGCGCAGCCTTGTTCAACGCGAAGGCAAGGCGGACCTGTCGCTGTACGTCGGACGCCATCCTCCGGTGGAATTCCGTGCTAGTGCGACCATGGCGAAGGAAAATCGAGGCGGCGAGATACCCGCTATGAAGCGCCATCGACATGCCCTCACCGGTGAACGAGGGGATGACGCCCATCTGATCCCCAAGCCGGAAGAGGCCCTGAGGCTCGGTCATTCCGGGCTGATGAACGAAGCCGTAAGGGATTTGAAAAATCGACAGTGGTTTGTCGAAGATCGCGAGCGCGTCCCGCAGTCGATCTGCCAGGAGGGGGCATTCGCCGGTAATCTGCTCGACGAGGCTGTCCCAGCTCTTGCCGGCCCGCTCGAAACGTTCCTGAGCGACGACCAGGCAGAGATTGGCAATGCCACCCTCAGTCAGTTGCAGCCCGGCATAGCCGTCTTCGAACAGAATGACTTCGATAGCTCCATCGAGAGAGGTTCGCTGCTCCGCCGACAGCCGGTAATGCATCTTGAAGCCGATGAGGTCGTTGATGGATCCTGACACCGGCCGTTTGACGCCCCTGACATCATGTTTGCCGCTGGCCAGGAAGAGCGTCTCCGCTTGAAGACTGCCAAATGAGCCCGCATCAATCCAACTGGCCGTTTCTTCTGTGATGACGGATCGCACGGTCACGCCACGCATGATCCGAGCGCCATAGAACGCAGCCTTGCTTAGCAGCGCCTCGTCCAGAACCTTGCGGGAGAGACTGCGGGCCAGGAAGGGCAACTTCGCCTCTGCCTGCTTCCCGCGATAATACAGCCGAAGGCGCGAAATCCGGCTCGCACCCAGGCTGTCGAGATCGATGCCGAGATGGGAAAGATAGGTTTGAGCCTCGACACTGAGGAACTCGCCGCAGACTTTATGGCGCGGTTCCAGATCGCGCTCAAGCAGAAGCGCCGAGTGTCCTTCTCTGCCCAGGACGCAGGCGGCGGAGGCGCCGGCAAGTCCTCCTCCGACAATCACGATCTCCTCGGTGCGGTGGCTTTTCATTTCAGCCGGCTGACGCAGAGGCGGAACGGAACATGCCAGCGGATTTCCGCCGCTCCGGGTGGAACACCCGCCGCATGCAGGACCTTCCTCCAATCCGCTTTCCGAAAGCTGCGGGCGATGGAAACAGGACCGTCATGCTGGACGAAGCGATGCCAGCGCGCGACACGCGCAAGGGCGCCGAAAACGTGAAATGGAACAGGATGGCGATGAAGGTCGGCAATATACCAGCCGCGTACTGCGACCTGTTCCTTCCAACGGATGAAGGTTGCGAGCTCCTCATCCGACATATGATGCGTCGTCTGTGAGCTGATGACGAAGTCGATGGGCCGCTCGGGCGTGTAATCGAAGACGTTCCCCGTCCGGAAATCGATGGAGGCACCAGAAGGCGTTGCGGCTTTCGCAATCGGCTCGCTCATGGGGTTGAGATCGACCCCGACCAGATCGACCATACGGCCCTTGCGGCGGCTCCAGGCATGAATCCTGCGCAGGAGATCGCCATAGCCATAGCCCACATCGAGAATCGTCACACGCTCGTTCGGTGCCAGGCTGCGGGTGGCGCGGTCGAGCCATGTCAGGATCGGGCCGTGGGTCAGGGTCAAGGCATTGACCGTGGCAAGATCCTTGAGGCAGGCCCGGTAATCCTCGAAGCTGACGGCCTCGGTGTCCATCAACTCCGTCTCGTGGCTGCGCTCGGCGAAGCTCCGGCCCATGAGGGTTGTTATCCTGCGATATCGAACCGGAAGGTTTCGGCGACCAGCCCAGGCCCGAAGGCCATGCCGAATCCCTTCGAAGCCGGCGGCGCCTGCTGCATCATCCGATCGAGCACGAACATCAGGGTAGCGGACGACATGTTGCCGAAATCCCGCAGGACGCTGCGTGACCAGCGCAGAGCCTCAGGGGCAAGCTCAAGACCCTGTTCGACCGCATCAAGGATCGTACGGCCGCCTGCATGAACGGCCCAGAGGTCGAAGTCGTCGTTCTGCTGGCCACGCAGGATGCCGCCATCATCGTTGCGGGTCGCCTCATGGCGGAGTGCTTTGGCGATCTGCTGCGGCACCTCGCCGGACAGGCTCATCTGAAAGCCGGCATCGCCGATGCGCCATGTGATGAGATCCCCGGTATCCGGAATGGTCGCAGCGCGGAAATCCTTGAGGGCAATGCCTCGCGGCTCGGCGGACACGAGGCTCGCGGCGCATCCGTCGCCGAACAGCAGAGCCCCCAGGATCACCTCGAGGTCGGAGGTTTCCTGCAGATGGAGCGTGCAGAGTTCCAGATTGATGACCAGCACCTTCGCGGAGGGTTCCGACCGGACGATGTGATGCGCCAGCTTCAACGCATTAACGGCCGCCGCGCAGCCCATGAACCCGACCATGGTGCGTTCGATGGAGGGATTGAGACCGAGGCGTTCCATCAGCTGCTGATCGAGCCCCGGCGCGGTGAAGCCCGTGCAGGAAGCGACAACAAGATGGGTCAGCGAGGAGAGTTCTTCACCCAGATCGAGGGCCTCGACAGCCTTCTCGGCAAGGTCAACCGCGTGCGTCTCGAAACGGCTCATCCGGGCTGCCGTCCCGGCAAACTGCCCCGGTTGGAAAAATCCTTCCAGGTCGGCCGCGACGTCTAGGTTCTCACTGGGCGTGAGGGTTGAAAAGCGATGCTCGATGCCGGAGCGCTGCACCATGCGCCTAAACAGAAGCTTGTCCTTTCGCTCGGGCAAGAGATTGTCGGCAAAGCCGATGAAGGTCTGATGGACATCATGCTCAGGCACAGCCGTGCCGATCCGGTTGATATAGGCGCCTGTCACGAATCCCACCCTGCCTGTCTGGCCATTGGCTGAGGACCAAGCCTCAAAGATTGCCGTTCAGGGACATAGGGCACAGGGCAGGCGAGTGAACGCGGGTGCGGCAGAAGTCGCACCTCTGTGATGACAGCGTCAGTGCGGCGTGGATGTCGCCGCCGGCGTGGGAGGTACGGTTTCGGGCAGGGAGTCTGCCTCCGACCGGCCCCGCTTGAGCGTCTGCTCGCGGGCAAAGATGAAAAGGCCGGCGGCAACCACGATGGCGATGCCGAACAGGGCAAGGGCATCGGGCCATTCGTCGAAGAAGAGGGCTCCGATCGCGAGGGCCCAGAGGATCTGGCTGTACTGGGCAGCCCCCAGGCGGTCGGCCGGCGCATACATGGTTGCCACGATGAACAGAGCCTGCGCGACGAAGGCCGTGGCGGCGAAGGCCAGGAGCAGGATCCACTGGTACCCTATGGGCCAGGCAAAGCCCGGGATCATCAGCGCGCCGGCCAGGAGGGTCGTTGCCAGGAACACCGTGCTGATTAGGGTGAACCGCTTTTCCGTGTGGCCGATCATGCGGCCGGTAATAACTCCTCCGGCAGCGCATAAAGCAGCCGCAAGGGCTGCAAAATGACCAGGCAACAGTTCCTTGAAGCCGGGACGCACGATGACCAGCACTCCGATGAAGGCAGCGCAGACGGCGAGGCCGCGCCGCCAGCGGACGTGCTCTTTCAGGACGAAGATGGAAAGGACCGTCACCAGGCTCGGCATAAGGAACAGGAGCGCAAAAGCCTCCGCAAAGGGCAGGCTCCTGAACGCCATGACGCTGAGCGGCGTGGTGGCGGCGATCAGCAGCACCCTGAGCCCCATGAGCCAGGGCCTGTTCCAGCGCACCATGTCGAGCACGCTGTCACCGGTTCTCATGAAGACGGGGGAGAGGATCAGCGGGATGAGATAGCCGAAGAAGGTCACCTCGAATGGATCGAGGCCATGGCCGATCTCCTTCACGATGGCGTCGCCCCAGGCGAAAACCGCGAAGGCGAGGAAGGCGAGAACAATACCTTTGACCATGTTCGGGCAATCCCGCAGGAGACCAGTTAGAAAAGGCAAAGGCGCCAGCCGATCAGGCCAGCGCCACCGGGCGGGAGAACAGGATAATAGGCTTATCGCGGCATGACGAGGCGAGGTCGCTTCCGTTCGACTACCACGACCTTCGGCCCCTCATTGCGTTCCGGCATGGAGAAGCGGTCTGCCAGGCGCATGGGTCGACGGACCGGAGCCGGGACGACAGCCTTCATGACCTCGGGTCTGACCTCGTCCTCGGGCATTCCCATGAGCTGCGCGGCGATCTCGATCTGGCTCTCGACATCGTCCGTCAGGCCCTGGGCTGCCGCAATCGCTTCCTCAAGGGCAGGAGGGTCAACGCGGGTCACACGACGATTCTGGGTTTCCGAAGATTTCTTCTTGGCTAGCATCGGGCTTCTCCTGGGCAGACCCTTAACTCACGACACTCAGGTTTGCGTAATGCATGGTTGAGACGGCAGGGCTGCACTGAGCGCAAGCGAGGCTGAAATCCCCTCGATGCTCTTGAACGCTGCTGAACGAAACCGGATCCATGGCGAACCTGGGAAAATGGCCAGGAACAAAGCTTTTTCAGGAGGGGCTCACCGGCCGGGCGTGAAGTTTGCGTGCGCTATTGCTCTTTTCGGACAGGACAGACTCAACCATATCAAGCCACTCGGGCATCCAGTGTTGTCGCGGCCAAAACCTGAAAGGCAATCCCGTGTTCACTGCCAAAATTCTGCTCCTCGGATCCGGCGAGCTCGGCAAGGAGTTCGTCATTTCAGCGAAACGGTACGGATGCCATGTCGTCGCCTGCGACAGCTATGCCAATGCACCGGCCATGCAGGTCTCGGACGAGGCCGAGGTCTTCTCCATGCTGGATGCGGATGCCCTGAGGCAGGCGATCGAGAAGCATCAGCCAGACTTCATCGTGCCGGAGATCGAGGCGATCCGCACCGAGGTGCTGCAGGAGTTCGAGGATAAGGGCTTTACGGTTGTGCCCTCCGCCCGCGCGGCCTCCCTGACCATGAATCGGGATCGAATCCGCGAGCTTGCCGCCACCGAGCTTGGGCTGCGCACGTCCAAGTACCGGTATGCGGAAAGCCTTGAGGAGGTTCGGGCCGGGGCCGAGCACACAGGTCTGCCCTGCGTCATCAAGCCGGTCATGTCCTCCTCGGGCAAAGGCCAGAGCACCGTGCGGACGGCCGATCAGCTGGAGCAGGCGTGGAACGATGCCGTGGCCAACATGCGGGGCGATCGCAAGAAGGTGATCGTCGAGGAGTTCGTCGCCTTCGAGTATGAGATCACCCTGCTGACGATCCGCTCCCGTGAGGGCGTATCCTTCTGCGAGCCCATCGGGCACCGGCAGGAGCGGGGGGATTATCAGGAATCCTGGCAGCCGACGCCGATGACCGCGAAGCTGCTCGCAGATGCCAAGGAGATGGCCCGCAAGGTCGTCGACAATCTCGGGGGCTACGGGATCTTCGGAGTCGAGTTCTTCGTCACCCGCGACGAGGTGATCTTCTCGGAGCTTTCGCCCCGGCCCCATGACACGGGTCTCGTCACCCTCCTGTCCCAAAACCTCTCCGAATTCGATCTCCATGCACGCGCCGTCCTCGGACTGCCGATTCCGCCGGTTCGCCTCAACGGCCCCACCGCATCGGCCGTGATCCTGGCGGATCGTGAGGCAGAACGATTCTCGATCCAGGGACTGCGGGAAGCGCTGGCGCTCGCTTCTGAGGATGCTGACGTGGAGGTCCGCCTGTTCGGCAAGCCGACCACCCGCAAGCATCGTCGCATGGGTGTTGCTCTGGCATGCGGGGGCACAGTGGAGGAGGCCCGCGAGCGGGCACGTCAGGCGGCCGATCGGGTTCGGATTACCTACGAGGACTGAGCCTGCTGGTCAGACCGTTGTGCTCTCCCGGTTGAGCACCTCGGTCGTGCGCTGGTAGAGCGCATTCGCTTCCTCGTGCGAGGGGGCGATGCACAGGACGCCGAGCTTGCCGAATTCCGACAACGCGCCGATCAGGTGGAAGACGACGCCCTTCTGGCAGGCTCCATCGAAGTGCAGCCTGTTGATGGCCGCGATGTCGATCAGGTCGCCGGGGGTGAGACCACGATAGAGCGGCGATTCAAGATTGTCGGAGGCGTAGTAGCAACGGGGGTGACCGGCCGGGGTGAGGAAATTGCCGGTGGCCGGGTCGTAGCAGCCGTCCGTAAGGAATTCTAGCATCATGAACGGATGCGTCGTTCCTCCGCGCCTCAGGTTGATCTCGATGGCGTAATGGCGCCACTCGTTGCCTTCCAGAACCGACAGGAAATCGATGGCGAAGCGCCCGCGGACGCCTTGCTCGGCAAGCGCCCGGGCTGCCTTCAGGCCATCCTCCTGGATCTCGAGGCGATAGTGCTCGTCGGCCGGGAAGGTGCAGCCAAGGAAGACCTGTCCGCTGTCACCTCCGAGAACCTGATCGTGGGTCGAGACAGGCTCAAGCTGCCCGAGCGGGTCGATGCGGAACTGAGCCGAAGGGGAGCGCTTGATCTCGCCTTCGATGAACTCCTCCACGATGCCGCCCATGATGGAGAGCTTTTCCTCGAACAGCTCCCAGGTCATGTCCTTGGCCTCGAACGCGAGGTGTGGAAGGCGGTCGTGGATCCAGTTCTGCAGTTCGGCCCCCTCCGGTGCTCCCTCATAGGCGAAGATAGCATTGCCTTCGCCCGAAAAACCTTCATTGAGCTTCACGACCGCTCGCCTGATGGCAGGCCGGAGGTGCTTCAGCTCCAGCAGCGCATCCACGATCTGATCCGGCGAAAAGAGGTCCTCAAAGCCCTCGGGCATCGCGATGCCGGCGTCACGGAAGATCTTCCTTGAGCCGCTCTTAGAGCCCAGTGACAGCAGGTCGGGGTCGCAGCCATAGATCGGCAGATCGAGGCTGAGCGCAAGGTCGCGCTCTAATTCCGTCACGTTGAAGCAGATCATGTAGGCGGCGGCCGGATCGGGAATGGCGTCCCGAATCCGCTGCTGCAGGCGAGGGCGCTCGATGACCTTTTCCGTCAGGGAGGTGCGCGAACCATCGTGACAGGAGAGAACGGTCAGACGTTTCCTGGCATGCTGCGCCGGGATGCCCGGCAGCAGATGCAGGTAGTAGTCGATGATGGGCTCCGGGACAGGGTGGCTCGTCACATAGATGATCTGCGTCCGGGGCAGCCGCAGGAGCATCAGATAGCAGAGCATCCGCTCTTCGTAGTGGTGAACGCCCGAGATGTTGGCGAGAACTTCCCGATCCATGGTCAGGCTCGGAACGATGACAACCGTCCTGGGGGTGTCCTGATCCGAGAAGCCGCGGAACATAGCAGCCAAGCGCGCCTGCAGCTGGGCGAACTCCCCGGTTTTAAGGGAAGGCGCTGAGGTGTCTGCTCCGTTCATCATCAAGCCCGAACCCTCTTCCATGGTGGCAATGGGCGTCTGCCCAGCAGCGCAACGCTTGCGGCCAAGGCTTTGTTGCGCCGCGGTCGCGGGGGCAGGCTAGGTGCCGATAGTAACATGATGCCACAAAAAGTGTCGGATTGGTCACAGGTCCGCTTGTCTTGGGTGCTTCCCATGGCTCTCGGCGAGACTGCGCCTAAATACGCACAAGTTCCGCCCGGCATCAGACAGGGAGGCTGGCTGCTGTCCAGCGCAAGTTTTTGAAGACGATCAATTTTGAGGCGCTGTTCAGCGCATCTCCTAATCCTTACGTGCTTCTGGACCTTTCCCTCAATATCGTCGGGATGAATGATGCCTATCTCAAGGTCACCATGCGCGAGCGGGCAGATCTTGTCGGGCGCAACATGTTCGAAGCCTTTCCCAGCGATCCGGACTCTTCAAGCCATCGCCAGCTGCGGAAATCCTTCGAGAAGGTCAGCCGCGAGAGGATGGCCGACCATATTCCCATCATCGAATACGCCATCCCCCTGCCTAACGGCCAAGGTTTCGAGGAACGCTTCTGGAGCGCGACCCACACACCGCTCTTCAATCATGCGGGTGAGATGACCTTCATCCTTCAGCACACGGTCGATGTGACCGAGCTGCAGCGTCTGAGATTTCTCGCCAAAAGTTCCGGTTTATCGTCCGGGCCGTCGGTCCTGATCGAGACGGGCATGTTACGCAGGGCGCAGGCGGTGCAGGAGGCCAATCAGGCCCTGACGGAGGAGCGCCAGCACCTGCGCGGTCTCTTTGAGCAGGCTCCAGGCTTCATGGCGGCCCTCAGCGGTCCGGACCATGTTTTCACGATGGCCAATGCCGCCTATCTGCGGCTCATCGGCCGTGAGAACATCATCGGAAAGAGCGTTCGGGAGGCATTGCCTGAGGTCGTGGAGCAGGGATTCCTGGCTCTGCTCGAGCGCGTGCACCAAAGCGGACAGCCCTTCGTCGGCCGGAGCATCAGGATCGTCCTAGAGCCAAGCTCCGGCGGCGCTCCTGAAGAGCGCTTTCTCGATTTCGTCTATCAGCCGATCTTCGACCCGGACGGCAAGGTGTCTGGGATCTTCGTCCAAGGTCACGATGTGACCGAGCAGAAGCGAAACGAGGAGGCCCTGCGCGAGAGCGAAGAACGGTTCCGGGTCATTGCCAATTCGATCGATCAGATGCTCTGGGCAACCCAGCCGAACGGCTCCCACGACTACTACAATCAGCGTTGGTACGAGTACACGGGCGTTCCCGAGGGTACGACGGACGGAGAAGGATGGAATGACATGTTCCATCCCGACGACCAGGACAGGGCCTGGAGCGTCTGGCGCCAATGCCTGGAAACAGGGGAGCCCTACCACATCGAATACCGGCTTCGGCATCGCTCAGGCGAATACCGCTGGGTTCTGGGCCGGGCTCAGCCGCTTCGCGACGACAAGGGGCGCATCGTTCGGTGGTACGGGAGCTGCACGGACATCCATGACCTCAAGATGGCTCAGGAGGAGACACGCCGGCTTGCATCAATGCTGACAGAACGCGTGGCTGAACTGGACGAGGCGAACGAGGAAATTCAGCGCTTTGCCTATATCGTGAGTCACGATCTCAGGGCGCCCCTCGTCAATGTCATGGGGTTCACAAGCGAGCTTCAGGCCGCACAGGCCGAGGTGGAGCGCTTCTATCGGCATGTTCTTGGAAAGGACCCTCGGCTGGTCACCGCGGAGGCCCGCATGGCTGTTGAGACAGACCTGCCGGAGGCTATCGGGTTCATCCGCTCCTCGACCGTCAAGATGGACAAGCTGATCAACGCCATCCTGAAGCTCTCCCGCGAGGGCAGGCGCGTGCTCATGCCGGAGCCGCTCAGCATGCATCAGCTGCTTGAAGTCCAGTGCCAAAGCGTCGCACATCAGCTCCAGGAGCGCGGAGCGGAACTGGTCATCGAGGCTGTCCCGGACCTCACAAGCGATCGGCTTGCCATCGAGCAGGTCTTCGGAAACCTGATCGATAACGCCGTCAAGTATCTGGACACTGGCCGCCCTGGGCGGATCGTGATCCGAGGCAGGGACTTTGGAACGAGTGTTCAGTTCGAAATCGCGGACAACGGGCGAGGGATCGCCCCCAAGGACTTCGAACGGATCTTCGACCTGTTCCGACGCTCCGGCGTGCAGGACCAGCAGGGAGAGGGCATCGGACTTGCGCATGTGCGTGCGCTCGTGCGAAGGCTTGGCGGCACGATTACCGTGTCCTCGCGACTGGGTGAGGGCTCGACCTTCACGGTCGTTCTCCCAAAATACATCAGCATGAGTTCGGAAGCCGCCTAATGCCCCAGCAAAACCCTGTCACCATCATCATGGTTGAGGACGATGAGGGGCATGCCCGCCTGATCGAGAAGAACATTCGCCGAGCAGGCGTCTGCAACGAGATCCGGACCTTTGCGAGCGGGACGGGAGCCCTGGAGCATCTCTTCAGCGAAGATGTCCGTAATGCAGGGCCGTTCCTTGTTCTGCTGGATCTGAACCTACCGGACATGAACGGGGTGGACATTCTCATCAAGCTGAAAGCGGACGAGAAGTTGAAGCGCGCACCGGTGGTTGTGCTCACGACCACTGACGACCAGCGCGAAATCCAGCGTTGCTACGAGCTCGGTGCCAATGTCTACATCACGAAGCCGGTCGAGTACGAGTCGTTCTCCCAGGCCATACGCCAGCTGGGATTGTTCCTGTCTGTCATCCAGGTTCCTGAGACCCTATGATCGAAGACAATACAGACAGCCCGTCGATCCGGCTCCTGTACATCGATGACGACCATGGCCTCGGTCGCCTTGTCGAGCGTGCCCTTTCGCGCCACGGCTTCCATGTCACGCATGCGTTGAGTGGCGATGAGGGACTGAGACAGCTCGCCACGGAGCGTTTCGACGTGATCGCCTTGGATCACTTCATGCCGGGCAAGGAGGGGCTGGAAGTTCTCACGGAGATCCACAAGCTCCCCGACCCTCCGCCCGTGATCTATGTGACTGGCACCGATGAAGGCCGGATTGCGGTTGCCGCTCTCAAGGCGGGTGCGGCGGACTATGTGATCAAGGATGTTGGTGGGGTATTCCTTGATCTCCTCCGCACGGCTGCCGAGCAGGCCCTTGCCGCCGCTCGCCTCCGACGCGAGAAAGAAGCGGCCGAGCGGGAAATGCGTGAGGCGCGGGAGCGAGCGGAGATGCTTCTTCGCGAAGTCAATCACCGGGTTGCCAATAGCCTGCAGCTTGTTGCCTCTCTTGTGGCCATGCAGCAGAGGGCACTGGGGAACGATACGGTCGCAAGGGACACCCTCACCGAAACCCAGAGCCGGATAACGGCCATCTCGCAGATTCATCGGCGCCTCTACACCTCGAATGACATCCGTTTCGTGGAGATGGACACCTATCTCCAAGGGTTGGTCGAGGAGCTGGAAGGAGCCATGAGGGCTGCCGGTCGCGTGCATACGATCAAGGTTCTGGCAGAACCGATTGCGATCCCCACTGACAAGGCCGTCTCCGTTGGGGTCATCGTGACGGAACTCGTAACCAATGCTTTCAAGTATGCCTACCCCGAGGGTGCGTCCGGTGACATTCGGGTTGCTCTGTCGTCTTCCGGCGAGAAGGCTGTCCTTGTGGTCGAGGATGACGGCATTGGTTGGAAGGGTGACGGGGAAGTACAGGGAAGCGGCCTTGGCACGAAGATCGTGAAGGCTATGGCGTCCAATCTGCAATCCGCTATCGAGTTCGACCAGCACCATGCCGGAACACGTGCCGTGCTGCCCTTCGCTATCTGAAGGGGATTTTCACAGGCTCTTCTTTCGTAAGAAAGGAGGCGCGAGTTCGCACCTCCTGCCATGAAGATCAGTGAAGACCCTTCTGATCTTCAGATCAGATAGAAGTGACCGTACTTCAGATTGAGGCCTGCGCCGATCTTGGCGAACTCGACTGCCTTGATCTTCGTCCCCGAACCATCTGCATCATAAGAGAGAACGCCTGACGCCTTGTCGTAGACCAGGTAGTCGTTCTTGTCCTTGGCCTTTGTGCCGATCGTGAAGAAATTCTTGTTCAGCTGCGAGGGTTTATCAAGCGAGCCTTTGCCGAGCTTCTTGAACACGGCATCATCGAGGTAGAATACATCGTCCTTCACCTTGAAGTCGGTGATTGTATCGAAGTTCACCTTTCTATCGGTCGTGGAACTTCCCAGCTTCTGGTCGAACACGAACTTGTCCTTGCCAATGCCTCCAGCCAGGACGTCGTTGCCGTAACCACCGAAGACCATGTCGTCGCCCTCGGCAGCTGCAATCACGTTCTTGCCGGCATTGCCGATCATCACGTTGTTCAACTTGTTGCCGGTGAGGCTGAGGTAAGTTGTGCCCGAAGCGGTGATGTTGCTTACATCGTCAGCGAGCGTCATGCTGGAGGATGTGACGAGCGTCTTCTCTTCCTGGAGCCAGGCGAGATCGCCCGAGAAGGCGGACGGCAGGACGAAGCCGAGAGGCATCTCGTCACCAAAGATGTAATCTGCACCGCCGGTACCATAGAGCCTGTCGGAACCGGCTCCGCCAACGATCAGATCGTCGCCGTCATTACCGTAGCCGATGTCGTCGCCGGCTCCACCAATCATGACGTCCCGGGTGTTACCTCCGAACAGCTGATCGTTGCCATCTTTGCCATTCAGGCCGTTGACGCCCTCATTACCGTAGAGATTGTCGTCACCGCCTGCGCCGATCAGCTTGTCCCGGTCATTGCCGCCATAGCCGTTCTGACCCTTGCCGAGATCCCGCCACTCGTATTTGCGGAGGGCGACCTGCCGCTCGTCGTTGGCATCGGCATTGGCCGGCTTGTTGCCAGCCAGTGCAACCAGAGCTGCGAACTTGACCACCGTGCCGTCGCTTAGCCTAAGAGCTGCGGCCGAACTGCTGTCCAGTCCCGAGTAGTCGTTGAAGACGATGGCACCGCCGTCGCTGAACACCAGCGCAAGCTTGGTGTGCTTCGGCGTATCGATCCAGTTCGCAACCTTGCCGACCCAAGCTGCCTTGATGTCCTTGAGGGAATAGCCCGAAAGCTCGATGACATCCTCGCCGGGCCTGAAGTCCCAGATCATATCGACACCGTCGCCCTTGGCGTAACGATAGGTGTCCTGGCCGTCGTTACCGTAAAGGTTGTCTCCGATGAGAACCTTGTTCAGCTTGCCGTTGCCGGGTTTCAAGGCAATCTCGCCGCGATCCGTACCGCCATAGATCGTGTCGTTGCCGCCTTCACCCTGCATTTCGTCATTGCCGCTGCCCCCATGGATGAAGTCATCATGGTCTCCGGCTTCGATGAGATCGTCGTTCCCGATCTCCTGCGGAGGGGTCACGACGGGAGGCTGTACTTCAATCTTGGACAGCCCGGCGTCAACAGCCGTGACATGCCTTGTCGTCTCATCGATCGTGTAGGAGCCCGTGCGACCGGTGCTCGCGTCGGCATCGCTGTCCCGAGCATTATCAGTGCCCGCATTTTTCGCCGTGAACTGATACGTGCCGGCAGGACCCTTGCCGAACTGAACGTCATAGGTTCCGAACGATAGATCACTAAAGCGATACTCGCCCTGGCTGTCCGTCATAACAGACGACACGACCTTGCCGCTGGAATCGATCAGCTTGATCTCAATGTTCGACAGGCCGTTTTCCTGTCCATCGTCATCCCGAACGCCATCCTGGTCGAGATCGAGCCAAACGCGCCCTGAAAGGGAGCCGGTCGGTGCTGCCGGAGGCGTAACGGTTGGTGCTGTGGGCGCTAGTCCCCAAAGCTTCAGACTGTCCTCGCGCTTGGCTCCGTCCGTGCCGACGCTCATGAGACGTGCGCCGAAGCCCTGCTGCGCCAGATGCTCAAGGGTCAGGTTATCAGTGCCATGCTTCAGGATGATGGAGACAGTCTTGATGTCGTCCCGCCCGATGCCGGACGTTCCGATGCCAATTCCCACATCGTAGGGAGTGAGGGGGCGGCCGTTCATATTGTCGCTGTTGCCGCTGCCTGGCACAGACGAGACCCCATCCGCGTCGAACATCTGCCCTTCGATCAAAGATTCGAAACCAGCAGTTCCGACAACCGAGAGCTTCTTCAGCCAGGTATCGTCGGCGGGATCGTTCTCGATGCCTGCAACATGGAAGAAGATGCCGCGAAGATCCGCAGTGTCCTTGATCCCATCCCCGTCGTTATCGAGGAGGGTTGCAGTCAACCGGAGGGTGCCGTCTGCCAGCTGTTCAACGAGAAACTTAACTGCAGGATTGCCGATCTTGTATTCGGAACCGGCACTACCGATCGCTTCATCCTTGTTGATGATGAACTCGAGCGCTCGAACCACGCCAGACATGACACTTGCCCCAGACCAGAGTGAGCTGACGCAGTGAGGTCAGAGCGAGCCACTCCATATTTTGGGATCCATCAACGCTTTTCTTGACGTAAAGTCAATCGCTGCCAAAGTCTCTAAAAGCATTCAACACAAGCTTGGCAGCTGACACTTAATCAAAATTATGCTATTTTATTGCTACCCATATGGGAAGGGTGCCGCATAGAAAAACGTTGAATGCCAAAGCAGATTCTCATCATGCAGCCAAAAAACGGTCGCCTAGATACTTGAAAGCGAAAGACACCAGCGCCTTTATCGGTGCGGACTTCTTCTGGAGTGAGCGGCATTCAATCTTGTTCGGATCTCGCCGATCAAGATGTTCAACTCCCGCTGCAGCCGGCTTAATCGGGACAGGATCTCGTTATCCGGCATCTGGGCGGCAGCGGCTCCATCTTCTCCATTCGGCAGCGGCTGCGTCATGCTGCGTAACTCCTCCAGGGTCGTCGGGCCGATATTAGGCACCGTCAGCCACTGGGCATCGGAGATGCTGGCCACCTCGCGGATCGTAGGACACCGGCCCTGGAATTCTGCCAGGATGGCTCCCCGGACTCGTCCGGAGCATTTCTCAATCGGAAATGGATCGTCCAAACCCATCTCACATCCTCGCATACTCACCAGTGAAATACCGTCTATCAAGAATGCAACCCTTAAGACTTGGCCGCACCGGATACTCATGCGTACCGGCTAAATGTGGAAAATAGCAGACGTCATTTCGGAGATAGGGGCATGCGTTAGGAGTAGCCAAATTGTTCCATACGTACGTTCGCTCGTCCCTGGAAGGGTATGCAAGCCCAAATCTTTGAACCTGCTACGCAAATTGGGGTTAAGTTCTCCATTAGAGCCAACAGGCACCCTAATTTTCCTAACGCCTTAAATACGGTGACTCGCATGTGGCGGAGGCTCATTATTAGCCGGCAACCTTATTGCGGTCTTGGCTTACGAAGGATAAGCAAGTCGATTGTGCCATCCCTTCCGGTTCCGAGGACTGAATGTCTGCAACGTCCGTCTTGATCCACCTTTTCGGTGAGATTGCCCTGCTTCTTTGGGGCATCACCATGGTCAACAGCGGAGTGCAGCGTGCCTTCGGCAGTGACCTGCGCTGGATCCTGGGAACGGCGCTGAGAAACCGCCTTCAGGCTTTCCTAGCGGGAGTCGGCGTCACGACCGTTCTCCAGAGCAGTACGGCCACAGCCTTGATGGTGGCGTCCTTCACGGCCGGGGGAGCGGTGGACATCGTTCCGGCCCTCGCCGTGATGCTGGGTGCCAATGTGGGCACCACCCTGATCGTGCAGGTGCTGTCCTTTGATGTTTCCCTGATCTTCCCGATTCTTGTCTTCGGCGGCTTCATGGCTTTCCGGCGCGGAAAAACAAGCCGGACGAAGGATCTGGGGCGCGTTGCCATCGGCCTTGGATTGATGCTGCTGTCGCTCCACCTGCTGAGCGAGACGATCCACCTGATCGAGAACTCGGCCATCCTGAAGGAGCTTCTCGCGTCCATCGCCTCCGACCCGCTGATCCTGGTGCTCTTGTCGGCGTTCTTTGCCTGGATCGCCCATTCCAGCGTGGCCGCGATGCTGCTGATCATGTCGCTGGCCGCCGCTGGCGTCATAGGACCGTCCGCGGCTCTCGTGATGGTCCTAGGCGCCAATCTCGGCAGTGCACTGAACCCATTCCTAGAGGCCATGGGAGGCGATCCGGCCAAGATCCGGGTGCCGGTCGGCAACCTGGCCACGCGAGTCGTCGGATGTGCCGTGGCGTTGCCGCTGATTGATCCGATTCTATCAGCCATCACGCTGATCGACCCGAACCCGTCGCGTCTTGCAGCAAACTTCCACACGATCTTCAATGTGGCGCTTGCCGCCGTCTTCATCCTGCCGCTGCCATGGATCGCAAAGCTGCTCGTCAGGCTGTTTCCCGAGAAGCTCCAGGCCTCCGACCCAGGGGTGCCGCAATATCTGGACAAGGATGCCCTCGATACGCCCTCGGTTGCCTTATCCAATGCGGCCCGTGAGGTTCTGCGGATGGTCGACACGGTCGACGCGATGCTGCGCAGTTCCCAGGATCTCTTCCGGGAGGATGATATCGGCCGTGTCGATCAGGTCAGCCGGACGGATGACGTGCTGGACCGCCTGTTCAGCGCCATCAGGCGCTATCTCAGCTCCATCAATCATGAAGCATTGAACGAGGCGGAGGCGAAACGCCTCTCGGACATCCTTGCCTTCGCGATCAATCTGGAACATGTGGGTGACATCATCGACAAGAACCTGATGGAGCTTGCCGCCAAACGCATCAAGAACCACCTGCGCCTGCCGAAGGACAGCCTGGAGGACATCACCAGCATGCATGCCAAGTTGCTGGAGCACCTGCAGCTGGCAGCGTCCGTTCTCATGTTCCAGGACATCGGCTCGGCCCGCAGGCTCGTCTCCGAGAAGGAGCGTTTCCGGGATCTCGAGCGCGCGGTGGCCCAGAAGCATCTCGATCAGCTTCGGTCCGGCCGAACTGCAGGCGACACAGGCACGCTTCAGCTCGACATTGTCCGCGACCTGAAGCGCATCGAGGCTCACATCGCCTCCACCGGCCACTCCCTGCTGGAGCAGAGCGGAGAACTCAAACCGAGCCGCCTGACCTCCTGATCGCGAAAGCTATTTCTGATCCTTCAGGGTGCGCCAATCCATGTACTGGACTGGCTCAGGCAATCCTATGTCCCGCCGCTCATGGTCGGACAGATGGCTTAGATTTGTGATGACGGAGTCGTTTCGCAGGAGCGTTGGTCGGAGCCAGAGCTTCAGGCGCAGCCAAGCGTTCTCGATACCGCGCGAGCGGCGAGTCTCTTCGTACCTCATGACAGCCTTACCGATTTGTTTCGTCACAGGGCTTCTAGAGCCCTCGATCAAGCATCCGTAAGGTGCTCCCGTTTCAGGAGCTTGACAAAGCAAATGCCAATAGGCTGCCATAAGGCAGCCTTATGGATGATCTATGCCCAAGATGCCGTCGAAACTTCCCCCCATGAGCGCCGTCAGGGTCTTCGAGGCAGCGGCCCGGCACCAGAGCTTTACCCGGGCGGCCCAGGAACTGGGCATGACTCAGGCCGCCGTGAGCTACCAGATCAAGATTCTCGAGGACCGGATCGGCGCACCCCTGTTTATCCGCTTGCCGCGCCAAGTCACACTGACCGCCAAAGGGCGGCAACTTGCTCCTGCCGTGACTGAGGCGTTCGAAGCGTTGCGCACTGCCTTTGCGGGCATTGAAGCAACGGCCCAAACAGTTCTCTCGATCTCGACGCTCACCACCTTTGCAGCCAACTGGCTGGTTCCCCGGCTGGGGCGCTTCCAGCAGCTTCATCCGAACATTGCGGTTCAGATCAATATCTCAGGGCAGGTGGTGGATTTCGGCCAGAGTGACTTTGACCTGGGTATCAGAAGCGGCAACGGGAACTGGCCCGGTCTGGAGGCCCATCTTCTGTTTCCGAACCTGTTCACGCCGGTCTGCAGTCCCGAACTGATCCGGGGCATCACGCTCAAGGAACCATCCGATATTCTGCGATTTCCAATTATCTCGCCGAATGACCCGTGGTGGCAGGACTGGTTTTCTGCCGCAGGCGTGACGGACTTCGATCCTTCGCAGCGCCCCGACAACTATCTCGGCGCTCAGCAGTTCGAGGGTATGGCCGCCATGGCAGGGCAGGGATTTGCCCTGATCAATCCTTACTTCTTCCCGGGTGATCTTGCGGCCGGACGCCTCGTACAGCCCTTCGATCTGCTCGCCACGTCCGAACGGGGATATTGGCTGGTCTATCCCAAGGCCAGACGTCGCTCTGCCAAGATAGAGGCCTTTCGAGATTGGGTATTGAGCGAGGTCGCTGGAGATGCGGAGAGCACACCGGTATTAGCTGGTGCGGAAGCCGGGGCTTAGGAGCACCGGTTCTGGTCGGTTACTCTGCAGCCTGGGCCTCGGCCGGCTTCGGCTTCAGGTGCACCAGCATGTCGATAAGAGCGCGGTCGTGGAGGACGACCATGCGTTCCTTGTTGTGAAGCCAGTTCACCGCATCGTCGATGGTTTCGGCATCGACGAGCTTGGCCTCCGCGAGCGCACGTTCCGTCTCGATGATCCCACGTTTGCGGGGCGGGGCCGGCGGAAGCATCTCGACATGACGCTCCCTCAGGGTCGGATCCTCGTAGATGGCCCTCAGGCTGTCGGCGTCGTCGAAGCCGAAGGTGACGTTGCGGGCCTGAAGCTCGTTGGCGCGCGTGGCGATGGCCGGGGGCTGATACTCCTCGGGTGTCCTGAGAAGTCCGAGCCGCTTCAGGGCCAGACCTGCTCCTAGCTGGCCGCTGAGCCAGGAGAGCGGGATCGCCAGCACAAGGCCGATGATCGTCGGCGACATCCAGAGGAAGAGGGACGTGGCGATCATGAACGCCGAGAGACCGGCAAGCGCCCCGAGCACCGTATGGGCCCGGTGGCGACGGACGATGTCCTTGAACGGAATGGAGCCGTCGTCGCGACGCTGCGGCTGCCAGCCCGTGTCGCGCCCGAGCAGGATCTGAAACACCGAACCGGACTGGATGAGCATGAGAATCGGCGCCAGGAGGGCCGACAGGATGATCTCGATCGTCGAGGAGATGATCAGCCGAATGCCGCCGCCGGATGCACGCCGATCATTGCCGCGGATGAGCATCAGGATCAGGCCGAAGAGCTTCGGTGCAAGCAGGATTCCCATGGTCACGGCAAACAGCGTGAGGGCTCGCTCAGGGTCGAACCGGGGCCAGATCGGATAAAGGCGGAAGTCGCGGGCGAAATATTCCGGCCGGATGTACGTGGTCTGCAGGACCAGGGCGATACCCACGATCAGCTGGAACAGCCAGAACGGCGAGGCGAGATACGACATGATGCCGGTGGCGAAATGCTGCCGTGTCGGCAGCTTCAGGCCCTTCGCCGTGACCACCCGCATATGCTGGAGATTGCCCTGGCACCAGCGCCGGTCGCGGGCAGACAGGTCGATGAGGGAAGGCGGGCTTTCCTCATAGGACCCCTGCAGGTCCGCCAGCATGTAGACCGACCAGCCGGCGCGGCGGAGCAGGGCCGCCTCCACGAAGTCGTGGCTGAGGATATGTCCGCCAAAGGGAGGCTTGCCCTTCAGACCCGGTAATCCGCCATGGGCCGCGAAAGCCTTGGTGCGGATGATGGCGTTGTGGCCCCAGTAATTGCCGTCGCGTCCCATCCAGACCGCAAGGCCCATGGCGATCACCGGACCGGTGACGCGGGCGGCATATTGCTGGAGGCGGGCAAACAGGGTGTTGCGGTTGATGATCAGCGGCAGGGACTGGATGATGCCGGCATCCGGGTCGGCTTCCATGGCGGCAGCCAGCCGCACGATGCACTCGCCGGTCATGAGGCTGTCGGCATCGAGCACCAGCATGTGCTCATAATGCCCGCCCCAGCGGGAGACGAAATCGGCGATGTTGCCGGCCTTGCGGTGATGGTTCTTCTGGCGATGGCGATAATAGAACCGCGCCCCGGGTCCCAAGCGCTCCCTCAACGCAAGGAAAGCGCGCTCTTCCGCAACCCAAGCATCGGGGTTCGTGGTGTCCGAGAGAATAAAGTAGTCGAAGCTATCACCCAGCCCGGTTGCGTGAACGGATTCGTAGATCGCTTCCAGGGCTGCGAAGGTGCGGTCCGTCTGCTCGTTATAGACCGGCATCACGATGGCGGTCTTGTGCTGGAGCGTCGAGGGTAGCAGGCCCCGATGTCCCGGGCGACGCAGCAAGGCGAGGAAGCCCAGGAGCGCGCTCGTGAACGCAACGGCAATCCACGAGAAATTGACCGTGAACAGACCGAGGAGCACCCACTGGAGGGCCGTTGTACGGCTGACCGACACGACCTGGTACATTTCCCAGGTACCATAGGCCGTGATCAGGAGGCCGCCGCCGAACACGAATAGGCGCGCGAGCCAGGTTCCCAGTTTCGGATGCTGCAGGACAGGCTTGCGCTCTTCCGAAGCCGACCAGCGCCGGAGCGACTGGGTCGGCATGTCGAGGTGCTTTTCGGGAGGCATAGCGGCTGTGGGCCGCTCAAGAGCAGCTACGTTCGGGTTCGAATCGTGACTTACGGTGTCCAACGATACAGCCATGTCTCGCTAATCGATTTCCCGCCTGCTTCAAGGATCAGGCGCATCTCACACGCGTTTTCGTTGCCCGGGTCAAGCTCGAATGCGACACGTACTGTCTTTCTCTCAGGATATGGCAAAAGTTTGAGGTTTTGGAACGTTCCAGGGCCAACGGTTAAGACGGATTTTAGGTCCGCCGGCATATTTTCACCCAGCATGTCGCCCGAGAAGTCCACCGTGAACCGCCGCCGCCGGGCTCCGCTGCCCCGACCCGAGCGAGTCTGAGTCACGGTCGCGAGCGGTGGCCGCTCGGGGGCGCTCCAGCCCCAGTACTGCCGATACGCAAGAGCAACCTCTGAGCCGGCGGCCATGGGCGCTCTTGGACGCCAATAGGTCAGAATGTTATCGTTGATCTCGGCGTCGGTCGGGATCTCAAGGAGCTGCACGCTGCCCTGGCTCCAATCCCCGAGGGGTTCGATCCAGACACTCGGCCGACGTTCGAAGCGCTGATCATCATCCTGGAATGCCTCGAATGAGCGCTCACGCTGAAGCAAGCCGAAACCGCGGGGGGAGTTGTCGACGAAGGCGGAGATCTGGAGCGTCTCCGGATTCTGAAGCGGGCGCCAGAGCCATTCCCCCGAACCGTTCAGCATCTGGAGACCTGACGATTCGTGGACGGCGGGTCGAATGTCGTCAGAGTTGAGAAGGTCATTCGCCCCATAAAGATAGGTAGAGGCGAGGCCGCCTAAGCCGACGTGCTCCAGGTTGACGCGGGGGAACAGGGTGGTTTCCACATCGACGATTGTCATATCGCCAGGGCGGAAGGTCATGCGGACTGCACCCGTGGTCGATTCGGAATCGAGAACGCCGTGAATCGTGATGCTGTTGCTTCCCACTGCCGGGCGCTCAAGCCAGAAAGCACGGAAGGCTGGGAATTCCTCGCCGCGGGCCTCGGCCGGACGCAACGTCAGCGCCCGTGCAATGGCCCCATAGTTCTGGCCCCGGGCGAGAGCGCGGAAAAAGGTGCCGCCCTGCACGACGGCAAAGTCGAAGGGCCTGCCATTGCCCACTTGGGCGATGAGTCTGAACCCCGAATAACGGATATCCCCGAGATTGTTCGGCAGATTGACCCGGCCGAACTCGAACTGGGACGGCTGGTAGCCAATGCGGCGGACGGCTCCGTCCTCGACCATGAAAAGCTCGACCGCGTCTCGGAATACGAAGCCGCGATGGAGAGGCTCAACCGCGATCCCACGGGCCTCTGAGCTCCAGATGGCTGGCTGCGTGTAGCGGATGGCGCCATATTGCTCCGGGTTCAGATTCGCGAACACGTCCGGCAGGTCGTTCGGGGGAGGGGCGAACGGCTTCTTAGCAAGCTGGCGCGCAATATCGACCACAACCGCCGGATCGAACCGCTGATTCTCGCCCATCCTGGCCGAAATCGTCTCCTGAGGCGTCTGCGCCCTGAGGCTCGACGCGAATGCCAGCCCGGCGACGGAGGCACCGAAATAGGCCAGCATGTCGCGCCGGCGAGGATGGAAGGGGGATCGACCCCTTGGCGGTACCGGCACAGTAATACTCTTGCGTGTACGAAGGCTCTTCAGCCAGACAAGTGGAATGCTTTATACATATCGTCAATCGTGAGCACGAAGTAAACGCAGCCATTGGGCAAACTGTCTGATTGCTCACGAAACGATTGCCCATTTACCCCTTCTGATTTAGCTGCACGGCAGTGCTCCACCGGATTGAAACTGTATGACCCTGTCTCACGCCTCCCAAGTCTCGTCTCGGAGCTGCCTGGCCATCGTGCTTGCAGCAGGTGAGGGCACCCGGATGAAATCCGCAAAGCCCAAAGTGCTGCATCAGGTCGCAAACCGCTCCATGCTAGGCCATGTCCTGGCGACCCTGACCCGGGCCGGCGCCACCGGCACCGCCGTCGTGATTGGGCCGGATCGTGAGGACGTGGCCAAGGAAGTTCAGAAAATCTCGGCCCAGGCCAGGATCTTCGTTCAGACGGACCGGCTCGGGACCGCTCATGCCGTTCTGAGAGCACGGGAGGCCCTGGCGCAGCCTGCCGACGATGTGATCATCGCTTTCGGCGACACCCCCCTGATCCTGCCCGAGACCTTCACCAAGCTGAGGGCACCCCTGGCGGAAGGGGCGGCCGTGGTCGCCATGGGCTTCGAGGCCAAGGACCCAACCGGCTATGGCCGCTTCATCACCTCGGGCAACGAGCTCCTGGCTATCCGCGAGCACCGGGATGCCACCGAGGCAGAGCGGGCGATCACCCTGTGCAATGGCGGGCTGATGGCGATCCGGGGCGATCTGGCCCTGGCCCTTCTCGACCGAGTGGAGAACAAGAACGCCAAAGGGGAATACTACCTCACTGACATCGTCGAGATCGCCCGCAGCCTCGGCCACAGGACGGCCATTGCCGTCGTGTCGGAGGAGGAGGTGCATGGGGTCAACGACCGGGCTCAGCTCGCCGCCGCCGAGCGCATGATCCAGGACCGTCTGCGCCAGGCCGCCATGGCGTCCGGCGTCACGCTCGTAGCTCCCGAGACGGTGTTCTTCAGCCATGATACCCGGCTGGGGCAGGATGTAGTGGTCGAGCCGCATGTGGTCTTCGGTCCGGGCGTGGTGGTGGAGGAGGGAGCCGTCATCCACAGCTTCAGCCATCTGGAGGGAGCGCGGATTGCTTCTGGGGCGGGAGTCGGCCCCTTCGCCCGCCTGCGCCCCGGAGCAATGATCGGCCCCAAGGCCAAGGTCGGGAATTTCGTTGAGATCAAGAACACGGATCTCGGAGCAGGCGCCAAGGTCAGCCACCTGACCTATCTCGGCGACGCCAGTGTGGGTGCGGAGGCGAATATCGGTGCCGGCACCATCACGTGCAATTACGATGGGTACGGCAAATACCGGACCGAGATCGGGGAGGGAGCCTTCATCGGCTCCAACTCCTCGCTCGTGGCTCCCATTGCGATAGGCAAGGGTGCATTCGTCGGTTCCGGCTCAGTTATTACGGACGATATCCCCGATGATGCCTTAGGTCTTGGCCGCGGACGTCAGACTGTAAAGGAAGGCTGGGCCATCGGCTTCCGGGAAAAGGCTCAAGCCGCCAAGAAGAAATAAGGCTGTTTGTCACAATAGGTTACGCAAGTTGATTCTGCCCTTGAGGCTTCCCTTTGTAAGAGAGGCCTCAAGCGTAGCGTTGGTCGCGTTGCAAAAGGAAGTTCTTCATCATGTGCGGAATTGTTGGAATCATTGGGAAAACGCCAGTCGCTCCCCAAATCGTGGAGGCGCTCAAGCGGCTGGAATACCGGGGTTACGATTCTGCCGGCGTCGCGACTCTGGAGGAGGGGCGCCTCGACCGCCGGCGCGCTGAGGGCAAGCTGCGCAACCTCGAGACCAAGCTTTCCCAGGCTCCGCTTTCCGGCGTCATCGGCATCGGCCACACCCGCTGGGCAACCCACGGCAAGCCCAATGAGACCAACGCTCATCCGCACGCCACCGACAAGCTGGCAGTGGTCCATAACGGCATCATCGAGAATTTCCGCGAGCTGAAGACCGGCCTCGAAGCCAAGGGTATTCGGTTCGAGACCGAGACCGACACCGAGGTGGTGGCCCAACTCGTCACCTATGAGATCCGCCAGGGCCGCGGACCGATCGAGGCCGTTGCCGTCACCCTGCCGCGCCTGCGCGGAGCCTTTGCGCTCGGCTTCCTGTTCTCCGGCGAGGACGATCTGCTGATCGGAGCACGCCACGGTGCTCCTCTCGCGATTGGCTATGGCGACGGCGAGATGTATCTCGGTTCCGATGCACTGGCGCTAGCCCCGTTTACAGACGAAGTCGCCTATCTCGAGGACGGCGATTGGGCGATCCTGACTCATAGAGGCGCCGATATTCACGATGAGTCCGGGCGCTCCGTGCAGCGGCCCCGCCACAAGATCCCGGTCGGATCCTTCATGGCCGACAAGGGCAACTATCGCCACTTCATGGCCAAGGAGATCCACGAGCAGGCCGAGGTCGTGGGGCGTACGCTCGCACACTACGTCAACTTCTCGGGTGAACGGGTTGAGATGCCGTTCGAATTGCCCTTCGACTTCAAGAGCCTCAATCGCATCTCGATCTCCGCCTGCGGCACCGCCTATCTGGCGGGACTGATCTCGAAGTACTGGTTCGAGCGCTTGGCGCGCATCCCGGTCGAGATCGATGTGGCGTCCGAGTTCCGCTATCGGGAGGCTCCTCTGGAGCCGGGTGGCCTTGCTGTTTTCGTCTCGCAGTCGGGCGAAACGGCGGACACGCTGGCATCGCTGCGCTACGCCACGGCCGAGAAGCAGCATACGCTCTCCGTGGTGAACGTGCCGACCTCGACCATGGCGCGTGAAAGCAATGTTGTGGCGCAGACCCTTGCGGGTGTCGAGGTGGGCGTTGCATCGACCAAGGCCTTCACCTGCCAGCTCACCGTGCTCCTGTCGCTCGCCATTGCGGCTGGCCGCGCGCGCGGAACGCTGAGCGCCGAGGACGAGAAGGAGCTGGTGAACGCCCTGATTGCCGTGCCCGGCCAGATGACCGAAGCGATCAAGCGGGAGCATCAGATCGAGGTTCTCTCCCGCGAGCTCTCCAAGGCCAAGGACGTGCTCTATCTCGGACGCGGTACCTCGTATCCGCTGGCGATGGAGGGCGCCCTGAAGCTGAAGGAAATCTCCTACATCCACGCGGAAGGCTATGCAGCCGGCGAGCTGAAGCACGGCCCCATCGCGCTCATCGATGAGACGATGCCGGTCATCGTCATCGCACCGCACGACAGCATCTTCGAGAAGACCGTCTCCAACATGCAGGAAGTCGCCGCCCGCGGCGGACGCATCGTCCTGATCACAGACGAGCGGGGAGCCCTGGAGACAGGACTCGACACCATGGCCACCATCGTGATGCCGTCAGTGCATCCTATCGTGGCGCCGATCATCAACGCGGTCCCGATCCAGCTGCTCGCCTATCACACGGCCGTCTTCATGGGGAAGGACGTAGACCAGCCGCGCAACCTTGCGAAATCCGTGACGGTGGAGTGAGCACTCCTCAAACCTTCATCCGTCTCGCAAGGTCGAGCGATCTGGAAAAGCTCGCGGCCGTCGAGCGTTCGGCCGCATCCGTCTTTCGGAGCGTCGGGTTGGGGTGGCTCGCCGATGGCGATACCATGGAGGCTTGCGTCCTGACACAGCTTTGCCGGGACGAAACGCTGTGGGTCGCGGCCGACGACGGGGATCAGCCAGTCGGTTTCCTGGCCGCTCATGAACTTGATAGGTGCTTTTACATTGCCGAAGTGTCGGTGTTGCCGTCACGCCAGCGCCAGGGCTTAGGCGCACGGCTGATCGATGCTGCCATCCTTCATGCTAGACGCGCAGGGTTATCCGCGGTGACGCTGACAACCTACCGTGATTTGCCCTGGAACGGGCCTTTCTATGCTCGGCTCGGCTTCGTGGAAATCAACCCCTTGGAAGCTGGGTCAGGGCACCGGAAGAAACTTCAGGCCGAGGCCGAAGCCGGCCATGATCCAGCCCGGCGCTGTCTCATGGCGATGCCCCTCGATCATCCCGCCCGCAGCAGCCGGATTGCTGAATCGCGCTCGAACAGGTAGAGCAGCACCCGCAGCGCCTGCCCGCGCTCGCTGACGAGGTCCGGGTCACGATCCACAATCAGGCGGGCGTCGTCCCGTGCCGCGCTGAGGAGGTCGCCGTCCACCTCGAGGCGAGCGAGCTTGAAGCCGGGCGTGCCGGATTGACGGGTGCCCAACACCTCGCCTTCGCCCCGCAGGCGCAGATCCTCCTCGGCGATGCGGAAGCCGTCCTCGGTCTGGCGCATCATCTCGAGCCGAGCCTGCGCGACCTGGCCCAGAGGGCCTTTATAGATCAACAGACAGGTGGAGGATTTCGAGCCTCGACCGATGCGCCCGCGCAGCTGATGGAGCTGGGCAAGGCCGAAGCGCTCCGCATGCTCGATGACCATGATCGTGGCGTTCGGCACATCGACGCCGACCTCGATGACGGTGGTAGACACCAGGATCTTGGTGTCCCCGCTGGAGAAGCGCTCCATAGCGGCGTCCTTGTCCCGGCCCGCCATCTTGCCGTGCACGAGGCCGACTTGGTCGCCGAAGAAAGCTTTCAGCATCTCGAACCGCTCCTCGGCGGCCGCGAGATCGATGGATTCGGATTCGCCCACGAGCGGGCAGACCCAATAGACCTGATCGCCATTGGCAATGGCGCGCCCGATGCCCCCGGCAACCTCGTCGAGCCGATCGATGGCGATGAGCTTCGTGGCGATGGGCTTGCGGCCCGCCGGCTTCTCGCTCAGCACAGACACGTCCATGTCACCGAAATAGGTCAGCGCCAGGGTGCGCGGGATCGGGGTCGCGGTCATCACGAGAATGTCGACCGCCTCGCCCTTTGAGCCGAGCGCCAGGCGCTGGTGCACGCCGAAGCGGTGCTGCTCGTCGACGACCGCTACGCCAAGATCGTGGAACGCAACGCCTTCCTGAAACAGCGCATGAGTGCCGACCGCAATCTGGATGCTGCCGTCAGCGAGGCCCGCAAGGATCGTTCGGCGTGCGGCACCCTTTTCGCGTCCTGTCAGAAGGGCGATGGTCAGACCCGCATGTTCCGCCATGGGTGCAATCCGCTCGTAGTGCTGGCGGGCAAGGATTTCCGTCGGCGCCATCATGGCGGCCTGACGTCCGGCCTCGATGGCGCTGGCCATGGTGAGCAGGCCAACGACGGTTTTTCCTGAGCCCACATCACCCTGGAGCAGCCGCAGCATCTTTTTGTCGGATACTAAGTCGTGGCGAATATCATTGACGGCTTTTTCCTGCGATCCCGTGAGACCGAAGGGCAGGGCGGATTTCAGGCGCTCGACCAGACGCCCGTCGCCCGCATTCACCCGTCCCGGCAAGCGTCGCATGCGGCTTCTCACGAGAGCCAAGGCCAGCTGTGATGCCAGCAGCTCGTCATAGGCGAGCCGCCGGCGCGGAGCCGACTTGGCGAGCGCATCCTCGGACAGTTGGGCGGCATTGTCGGGCCTGTGGAGAGCAAAGAGCGCCTGCCGGAAATCGGGAAGGGCGTTGCGGTCCATCCAGGCAAGGTCCTGCCATTCGGGCAGTTGCGGGACCTTTTCGAGGGCAGCACCGATGTACTTGCCCACCATGCGCGAGGAAAGCCCCTCGGTGAGGCCGTAGACGGCCTCGACGGCCGGCAGGTTCTCGATGCCGCGATCATCGAGGATCCGATCCGGATGGACCATTTGCCGGCGACCTTCCCAGAGCTCGATCTTGCCGGAAACATACCGGCGCTCGCCCACGGGCAGGATCTTTTCAAGCCGAGCCTTCTGGCCGTTGAAGAAGATCAGCGTCACATCGCCGGTCTCGTCCTCTACCAGGATCCGATACGGCGCCCGGCGGCCGGGCGGGGGCGGGCGGTGCGCGACGACGCTCACCGAAAGAGTGACCGGCTCGCCCACCGGCGCATCCGCCACGGAGCCCTTCATCTCACGGGAAATGCCGCTGCTCGGCAGATGGAACAGAAGATCCGCAACACGCGTGGGCTTGCCCGGCTCGCCGAGGAGGCGGTCCAGCAGGGGGGCGATCTTCGGGCCGACGCCCGGCAGGGTGTTCGCCGGGGCGAAGAAAGGATCGAGAATGGAAGGACGCAGTGACATTCAAATGGGTGGCAACTGGAAGGGAGATGGTTATATAGCGGCCAAGTCAGCCGGAGGCGACGGCAACTTATCAGATCGGAGCATTGTCATGAGCGGAACGACACGCAGCAGCGCCGGCCTCGATGTTCGCCGCAGGCAGATCCTGTATCGTTCCTGGCACCGGGGCATGCGGGAGATGGACCTGATCATGGGACGCTTTGCCGATGCTGAGATCGGGGAGCTGTCCGAAGAGGACCTTGCCGAGTTCGAACGCCTGATCGAGGTCACAGACCGCGATCTCCTCGGCTGGATCACCGGCCAGATCGAAACGCCCTCGAACTACGACACGCCCCTGTTCCGGCGCCTCAGGGCGTTCCACACCCACACGTCACCGATCCACAGCTGATGGACTGACCGGGTGAAACCTTCCCGTCATGGCCGGGCTTGTGCCGGCCATCCCGATCAGCCATCCCGATCAGAAGTGCGCCGCCTCACTCGATCGAGATCACCGTCACAAGGCAGGTGATGACGTGGGAGGACGTCTTCCCAAGGGGGAGGAATCAAGGAGCCCTAAGCAGGAATGACAGGGAGCCCGGCGCCGGACTACACCACCTTAACTTTTCTTCTCATCACCGAACCGGGCGGAAACGCCCGCGTTCCCTTTGATCTCTGAGCTGACAATTCACAATGAAGCCTGCCCTGACCCGCGCCCTTGATGCCCTGAAAAAGGGTCAAAGCCTCACCTTGTCCGGCGCGCCGGACGGCTTCGATGCGCTTGCCGTCGCCGATCTGGCCCGTGGCCTCTCGGGGCACGTGGAGGGGTCGGCCGTTCTGGTGCATGTGGCCCGTGACGGGGAGCGGCAGCAGAACTTCGCCAAAAGCCTCGGCTTCATCGCGCCGGAAATCGAGATTCTGACCTTCCCGGCCTGGGACTGCCAACCCTACGACCGGGTCTCGCCCAATGCGGCGATCACGGCGCAGCGCATGACGACCCTGGCGCGGCTCGCCCGCTCCAAGACCTCGGAGGACAAGCCGCGCATCCTCTCGACCACCGTGAATGCCCTCGTCCAGCGTGTGCCGCCGAAGGCCCGCATCGCGGCGGAGACCTTCTCGGCAGCGCCCGGCAACGTGGTGGACACCACCCAATTGGTCAATTGGCTGGAAGCAAACGGCTTTCTCCGCACCGGGACCGTGCGCGACACCGGCGAATACGCGGTGCGGGGCGGCATCATCGACCTTTTCCCGGCAGGACTGCCCAATCCGGTTCGCCTCGACTTCTTCGGCGACGCCCTGGAATCGATCCGCTCCTTCGATCCGGAGACCCAGCGCACGGTCGGCACCCTGCGCTCCCTCGACCTCGTTCCCATGAGCGAAGTGCAACTGACCACCGAGAGCATCAAGCGCTTCCGGCAGGCCTATGTGGCAGCCTTCGGGGCGCCGACCCGCGACGATCGGCTTTATGAGGCGATAAGCGAGGGGCGGCGTTATCCCGGCCTCGAGCACTGGATGCCGCTGTTCCACGATCATCTCGATACGCTGTTCGATTACCTGCTCGGCATCCCGGTGGTGTTCGATGCCTTGGCCGACGACGCGGCAGGCGAACGCCTGTCCCAGGTGAAGGACTACTACGATGCCCGCCGCGAGGGCATGGGCCAGAACCAGGCGGGCGTGGCGCCTTATCGTCCGCTGCCGCCGGATGCGCTCTATTTCAAGCCGGAGGAGTGGTCGGAACGCACCGCCGCCCTTCCGCTTGCACGCCTGACGCCCTTCGCGCTTCCTGAATCCTCCGGTCGGCTCGTCATCGACTGCGAGGCGCGGCAGGGCCGCAACTTCATCCCCGAGCGCGCCGACGAGAACGCCAATGTGTTCGAGTCGGTCATCCGCCACATCCGCGACCTTCAAGCTGCCAAGAAGCGTGTGATGCTGGGCGCTTGGTCCGAGGGCTCGCGGGAGCGGCTCTGCCATGTGCTGCAGGACCACGACCTGCGCCAGACGAAGCCGATCGCCCGGTTCGCGGACGCAATGGCCTATCCGCGCAACGAGATCCCTGTCGGCATCTGGACCCTGGAATCGGGTTTCGAGACGGCGGATCTCGCCGTCATCAGCGAGCAGGACATTCTTGGCGACCGTCTCGTGCGCCAGAAGCGCAAGTCCAAGCGGCCGCAGGATTTCCTTACCGAGGTGGCGGCGCTCACGCCCGGAGATCTCGTGGTGCACGTGGACCACGGCATCGGGCGCTTCGAGGGCCTGAAAACCATCGAGGCGGCTGGCGCGCCGCATGACTGCCTTGAGCTGCATTATGCCGGCGGCGACCGTCTGTTCCTGCCGGTGGAGAACATCGAGCTTCTGACCCGCTATGGGTCGGAGGAGACGGAGGTCCAGCTCGACAAGCTCGGCGGCGGAGCCTGGCAGGCCCGCAAGGCGCGGATGAAGCAGCGTATCCGTGAGATGGCGGGTGCCCTCATGAAGATCGCCGCCGCCCGCATTCTCAAGGATGCACCGCGCCTGACGCCACCAGAGGGGCTTTACGACGAGTTCGCGGCCCGCTTCCCCTATGACGAGACCGAAGACCAGCTCAATGCCATCGAGGCGGTGCTGGATGACCTGGGCTCGGGCCGCCCCATGGACCGCCTCGTCTGCGGCGATGTGGGCTTCGGCAAGACGGAAGTGGCACTTCGCGCCGCCTTCGTGGCTGCCATGAGCGGCAAGCAGGTTGCCGTCGTCGTGCCCACGACGCTCCTGGCGCGCCAACACTATCGGACCTTCTGCGACCGTTTCCGCGGATTGCCGCTCAACGTGGCCCAGGCCTCCCGCTTTGTGCCTGCGGCCGAGATGAAGAAGACCAAGGAGAGGCTGACCGACGGGTCCGTCGACATCGTCATCGGCACGCATGCGCTGCTCGGAAAGGCCATCAAGTTCAAGGATCTCGGCCTCATCGTCATCGACGAGGAGCAGCATTTCGGCGTAACCCACAAGGAGCGCCTTAAGGAGCTTCGCGCCGAGGTCCACGTCCTGACCCTTTCGGCAACCCCGATCCCACGCACCCTGCAGCTGGCGCTGACCGGGGTGCGCGAACTGTCGCTGATCACGACGCCGCCGGTGGACCGCTTGGCGGTTCGCACCTTCATCACGCCCTTCGATCCGCTCCTCATCCGCGAGGCGCTTCTGCGCGAACGCTACCGGGGCGGGCAGGCCTTCTACGTGGTGCCGCGCCTCGACGATCTCGGCGAGGTGAAAGCCTTCCTCGACAAGGAGGTGCCGGAGGCGAAGGTGGCGGTGGCGCACGGCCAGATGGCGGCGGGCCAGCTCGAGGACGTCATGACCGCCTTCTACGAGGGCAAGTACGACATCCTGCTCTCCACCACCATCGTGGAATCTGGCCTCGACATCCCAACGGCCAACACGCTGATCGTACACAGGGCCGACATGTTCGGTCTTTCGCAGCTCTACCAGCTGCGCGGCCGCGTCGGCCGCTCCAAGACCCGTGCCTATGCCCTGTTCACGGTGCCGGCCAACAAGTCCCTGACGGTGCAGGCCGAGCGGCGCCTCAAGGTGCTGCAGACCCTCGACACCCTGGGTGCCGGCTTCCAGCTCGCCTCCCATGACCTCGACATCCGCGGCGCCGGCAATCTGCTGGGCGAGGAGCAGTCGGGCCACATCAAGGAAGTCGGCTACGAGCTCTACCAGCAGATGCTGGAGGAGGCGGTGGCGCAGCTCAAGGCCGGCATCGAGGAGCCGACGGAGGACCAGTGGTCACCCACCATCGCGGTCGGCGCGCCGGTCATGATCCCGGAGAGCTACATTGCCGACCTTCAATTGCGCCTCGGCCTCTATCGCCGCCTCTCCACGTTTGAGACCGACCAGGAGATCGATGCCTTCCGGGCGGAGCTGGTGGACCGCTTCGGCCCTGTGCCATCGGAGGTCGACCAGCTTCTCAAGATCATGGCCATCAAGGTGCTCTGCCGCCGGGCCAATGTGGAGAAGGTCGATGGCGGGCCGAAGGGCATCATCATCTCCTTCCGCGACAACTCCTTCGCCAACCCGAACGGGCTCATCTCGTACGTGACGGAGCAGGCTTCCTTCGCGAAGGTGCGTCCGGACATGAAGATCGTGTTCATTCGTGACATCGAGACGCCGGACGAGCGCATCAAGGCCGCGACGACGATCCTGCGCAGCCTCGCCCGGATCGCGGAGAAGAAGGCCGCCTGATGACCGAGGCCTGGGCTCTCGTCGCAAAAGGTGTTGTGGTCGACAGCCACAACGCCGACCGGCTGGTGCCCTGGTGGAGCTTCACAAAAACGGTTCTCGCGGCCGCAGCCCTGGTGCTCGTGCGGGATGGCTTTACCGGTCTCGATGAGCCGGTCGAAGGCAAGCCTTACACCCTCCGTCACCTGCTCCAGCACCGCTCAGGCCTGGCCAATTACGGCGGCCTCCGCGATTATCACGAAGCGGTTCGGCAGGGAGACGATCCCTGGCCGGTTCCCGATCTGCTTGATCGCCTCGATGCGGAGAGGCTACGCTACCCGGCAGGTGAGGAGTGGGACTACTCCAATGTCGGCTATCTGGTTGTTGGCCAGTTGATCGAGACCAGGACCGGTTGCAGCCTGGACGCGGCCCTGCAGCGCCTGATCCTGACACCGCTCGGGATCGAAAGCGCGCGCATTGCGCGGCAGCGGGCGGACCTTGAAAACGTCGCCATGGGCAGCGCAAGGGACTACCATCCGGGCTGGGTCTATCATGGTTTGCTGGTGGGAACCGTCGCGGATGCTGCGCTCCTGCTGGACCGCCTGCTGGAAGGCGGCCTGCTGACACCCGACCTGCTGCAGCAGATGTTGACCCCGTTCGAGCTTCCGGGACCAGTGCCCGATCGCCCTTGGCAGTGTCCCGGGTATGGGCTCGGAACAATGATTGGCAAGACGACAGAGGGTCTCAAGGCGGGCGGCCATACGGGAGGAGGGCCGGGCAGCACGATTGCGGTTTACCGGGACCTCGACAAAGCAGGCACGCGAACAGCCGCCTTCTTCAGAACGAGCGAGGATGAAGCGAAGACGGAAGAAGGAGCCTTCCGGCTCCTGAAGGGCTAGAGATCCGGTGCGGCGACAGCACGGACGCTGAGCTGGTTCTGGAGCATCGTGGCGGCTCCGTTGACTCCGCCCGTAATGATGACGGGGGTTCCGCTCTCTCCCAGGTTCTTGCGCAGACGGCGCGCGAGGTCGAGGAAGCGCTTGCGCTCCGCCCAATCCGCATGGCGGGGCATCTGCAGCACCACGGCGGCCGGGCTGGGAATGAGAGCCAGAACGTCATCGGCGGCTTCAAAGGGGGTGGTCACGCTCGCATATCCCATGCCGGCCAGTTCGGCGGACAGAGAGCCATCGGGGGCGCGCTCGCCGCTATCGACAACGAGGACCTTCGGCATTGCGTTCATGACGATACCCTGCATTTGGACGCGACAGTGGGACAGGAGGTACTCACCTAACGTCGAAGCACGGCATTAGTTTCATCTTCTACATGAATGGAAGCTCAACAATGGGCGGCCGAGGACAGTCCTGTGGATCAGTGCGGTTGCCGCCACCAGGTGTCGATATTGGTCCCCATGAGCGGCACAGTCTCGGGCTTGCCGAGGTCGCTGCTGTACGCAAGCCATTGATCCTTCAGGTAAAACAGCGGAACCACATAGAAGCCTGACAGCAGGGTGCGATCCAAGGCGCGGACAGCCGAGACGAAATCCTCCCGGCCTTTGGCCTCCAGCAGCCCATCGATAAGACGATCAATCGCAGGTGAGGCTACCCCGGCGTGGTTATGGGACCCGCTCCTTTGCGCCGCCGCAGAGCCCCAGCGGTTACGTTGTTCGTTGCCGGGGGAGAGGGAGGCGGGCCAGAGCCATTGAACCATATCGAAGTCGAATCGGGCCAAGCGCCGCCAGTACTGCACATCGTCGACGAGGCGTACCCGAGCCTGGATGCCGATACGGTTCAAGGACTGGGAGAAGTTCAGGGCAAGCCGCTCCTGCGAGCGGGAATTGACCAGCATCTCGAAGCTGAAAGGCTCTGCCGTCTCTTTCTTCCGCAGGATATCGCCTTCGAGTATCCAGCCGGCATCGGCCAGAAGCGCAAGTGCCTTGCGGGCCATGTCTCGATCCCGGCCTGAACCGTCGCTCGTCGGCGGCTCCCAGCGGCCTTCGAGAATGTCGTCCCGGACAGGTGATTGAAGCTCCGTCAGCAGCACACGCTCGCGTGCGCCGGCAGGCCTGCCTGTGGAGGCCAGATCCGAACCGGAGAAGTAGCTGTTGGAGCGGGTGAGTTGGCCGAAGAAGAGGTTGCGGTTCACCCAATCGAAGTCGAACAGGTGGCTCAGGGCCTCGCGCACCCGCACGTCGCCGAAGAGCGGCTTGCGGGTGTTGAAGACGAAGCCGTTCATGCCCTTGGGCAGCCGGGTCGCCATGGTCTCACGGATGACGCGCCCACTTCTGACGGCTGGGATGTCGTAGCCGGTGGCCCATTGACCTGGGTCGCCTTCGATCCTGAAGTCGTAAAGCCCTGCCTTAAAAGCCTCGAACAACGTATTGGCATCGCGATAGAAGTCGTAGCGGATCTCCTCGAAGTTGTAGAGGCCGCGGGTGACAGGCAGATCCTCGCCCCAGTAGTCCTTGCGCCGGGTCAGCACCACGCGCTCGCCTGGCTTTACCTCGGTCAGGGCATAAGGCCCCGAGCCGATAGGCGGGGTGAGACTTGTCTTGTCGAAAGTGTCGGGATTGGTCGCATGAGCCGGAAAGATCGTCATCATCCCAATCAGGAGCGGCAGTTCACGGTCGTTGGAGCCCGAGAGATTGAACCTGATGCGGTGCGGGTCGAGAATCTCGACCGATTTAACCTGGCCGAAGCTCGACCGATGGAACGGCTTGCCGTTCTTCTTCAGCATCTCGAAGGAGAAGCGTACGTCCTCGGCCGTGAGCGGATGACCGTCTGAAAAACGGGCGCGGGGATCGAGATGGAAGGTGATGAAGCTCCGGTCCTCCGGCATTTCCACGCCACGGGCGAGGAGGCCGTAGATCGTGAAGGGCTCGTCGGCGGAGCGCATCATGAGGGGCTGGAGGACGTAGCGCGGCACCACGTCCGGCGCGACGCCCAGGACGATCAAGGGATTGAGGCTGTCGAAGGTGCCCTGCAGGGCGAGCGTGATTCGTCCGCCCTTCGGAGCCCGCGGATTAGCATAAGGCAGATGCTCGAAGCCGGAGGCGAGCGCAGGCTCGCCGTGCATCGCGATGCCATGCCGCAGTGGCGCTGTCCCCTCAGCGGCGGCGCCGAAGGTCATAAGGGCAAGAGCAGCCGAAAACAGCAGATTTCTGATAAGCCAGCGGCTCATGGCTTTCCTGATGCGAGTTCCCGCCTGAGCAATGTTGTACAGAATTTTGCCAAGGGTGACTGGAAACCTACCACATGAAAGGTTAAAGGAGCGCCACACGTCTTGTCTTCGCCACATTGGGCGGGGATTTGACCACGTCATTACAGGTTAAGAACGCGCCGGATCGACGGCCACTTCGAAAGCCGATCTTTCGACTGAAGAGGATCTAACGACATGTCTTTCGCGACACGCTTCGCGAGCCTGGGAGGGACCCGTGGCCTGGCAACCGCTCTGGCCGTTCTGGTGAGCGCACCCGTTCTGGCCCAGACCGCTCCGGCTCAACCTGCTCCGGCTCAGACCGCTCCGGCCCAACGCCCTGCGGCTCCGGCAGCTCAGCCGGCCCGCCCCGCCGCCCCTCCTGCGGCTCCTGGCGCTCAGCCGGCACGTCCTGCAGCCCCGGCCCAGGCCCAGGGTGCCCAGCCGCAGCAGAATGCCGGTCCCACGGTCGTGCAGGTGAAGGCCGAGCCGTCTCAGCCCGAGTGGACCAAGGTCTGCGGCACTGACCAGAACACCAAGACCGAGATCTGCTACACCACCCGCGATTTCGTGTCGGACCAAGGCCAGCCGGTTCTTGCTCTTGCCGTCTATGACGTGAAGGGCCAGCAGCCGCAGAAGGTCGTTCGCTTCGTGATGCCGCTCGGCCTGCTCCTGCAGCCGGGCCTGCGCTTCACGGTCGATCAGGGCCAGGCAGTCGCCGGCCGTTATGTGATGTGCCTGCCCAACGGCTGCTTCGCCGAGGCTCAGGTGAAGGACGACTTCATCGCCTCCCTGAAGAAGGGCGCCAACCTGAACGTGAGCGTTCAGAATCAGATGGGCCGCGAGATCACCTTCGCTGTTCCGGCCGCCGGCTTCGGCAAGTCCTTCGACGGCCCGCCGATCGACCCGAAGGTGCTTGAGGAGCAGCAGAAGAAGCTACAGGAAGAGCTTCAGAAGAAGAGCGAAGAGATGCGCCAGAAGATGCTCAACGGCGCCGCCGGCGCGCCGGGCGCTCCTGCCGCTCCGGGTGCAGCCGCTCCGGCCGCCCAGGCTGCTCCCAAGCCGTAAGGCAAACGACTTCCAGAAAACAGAAACGCCGGGCCATATGGCCCGGCGTTTTCATTTGATGTGATCGTTCCTAATTCGCCAGGATTGGGTGGGCCCTGTAGGTGCCGTTCTTCTGGCGGGTGAACATCTCGCCAATCATGGGGTTACGCAACGGCTCGCCTGACTCGTCGGGCAGAAGGTTCTGCTCGGAGACATAGGCGATGTACTCGGTTTCCGCGTTTTCGGCGAAGAGGTGGTAGAAGGGCTGGTCCTTGCGGGGCCGGACTTCCTCGGGGATCGAGAGCCACCACTCCTCTGTGTTGTCGAATTCAGGGTCGACGTCGAAGATGAGCCCCCTGAAGTCAAACACACGGTGGCGGACCACCTGGCCGATCGCGAATTTGGCTGAACTCGCTTTCATGGTCTTAACTCCTGGACCTTCATATAAACACCCGGGAGGGAATCTCCAAACCTGCCCACCTCACGATCAGGAGAGCGGAGCTCCCCCCGTTCCAGTCCTGCATTTTAGGACTAGGGGTGATCCGACAGATGGGATTGCCGCAAGGTTGGAACCTTGCCAGAAGGGTTTCTCACGCCGCGTCCGCTTCCTCCCTCTGCCTGGAGCCGCCTATGTCCGACCTGATCGGGCTGTTCAACCTGCTCGCCCCCTTCTTCGGCCTCATCGGGCTCGGCTTCTTCTGCGGCAAGGTGGTGAAGCAGCCGGAGGCCGGGCTCGCCTGGATGCAGTTCTTCCTCATCTATGTGGCACTGCCCTGCCTGTTCTACCGGCTCATCGCCGACAAGCCCCTGGACGAGCTTGCGAACTGGCCCTTCATTCTGGCGACGACATTGTCGACCTTCTGCGCCTTCGCGCTCTCCTTCGCCACCGGATGGCGCTACACCAGGGATCTCCCGCAATCGGTCATGCAGGGGGTGGCCGGGTCCTATTCCAATATCGGCTATATGGGGCCGCCGCTGATCCTTGCGGCCATCGGCGCTTCGGCCAGCGCCCCGGTGGTGCTGATCTTCGTCTTCGATAACCTGTTCCTGTTCTCGGTCGTGCCGCTCCTCATGTCCCTGGCAGGCGTGGAGAAGCTGAGCCTGTCTGCCACGATCCGCAGGATCGTCTGGCGGGTAGTGACACACCCCTTCAATGTCGCCACTGCCATCGGCGTCGCGGCAAGCTACCTGCATCTCCGGTTGCCGCAGGCTGCAGACCAGATCGTCACCTGGCTTTCGGGAGCCGCGGCGCCCTGCGCCCTGTTCATCCTCGGCGTCACCGTGGCCTTGAGGCCCTTGCGGCAGATGCCGGGCGAGGTTCCGGTTCTGGTCTTCATCAAGCTGATCCTCCACCCGCTTTTCGTTTGGGTGGTGCTCTCGGCCCTGGGCGATTTCGGTCCCGCCTGGACCTATGCGGCGATTATCATGGCGGCGCTGCCGCCGGCCTTGAACATCTTCGTCATCTCGACTCAGTACAATGTGGGCGTGGAGCGGGCCTCGGCCTGCGTGCTCATCGGCACGCTGGTCTCGATGCTGACGCTGACCGGCATCCTCTACATCACCACCAAGACTGGCGCCGTGCCGTACGATCTCTTTCCTTAAGCCGGCGAGGCGCCCTGCATCAGGCGCGGTGCGCCCACCTGCGGCAGCACCCCCTCGCGCATGACGATCCGGCGTAAGGGGCCGATATTGCTGAGCGCCAGGAGGCCGGCGCCCCGGAAGAAATCTGTGGGGATCATGCCGGTGAGGAGGGTACGGTTCAGCCCGTCCACGGCGGCCGTGCGCAGGCGGACGTCGAGATCGCGGCTGCGCTGGTAGCGACCCAGGGTCTCTTCCGACCCGAGATCCAAGCCTTCATTCTGCCCGTCGACGACCGCATCCCTCAAGGAAGCCGCATCGCGGAAGCCGAGATTGAGTCCCTGCGCCCCGATGGGCGGGAACACGTGGGCGGATTCGCCCACAAGAGCGAGGCGAGGGGCCCAGTAGCGGTTCACCGACAAGCCGGTCATCGGCACGAGCCCGCGTGGACCATCGATGCGCATCGCACCGAGATGGGACTGGGCCTGCCGCTCGATGGCGAGCGCCAGAGCAGCATCGTCGAGCTTGGACAGGCGTTCCGACTCAGCCTTGCTGGTTACCCAGACGAGGCTGGAGCGCCGGCCGGGCAGGGGAACCAGGGTGAAGGGCCCGTGCCGGGTGTGAAACTCGGTCGAGGTCTCCCGGTGGGTCCGGTCATGCGCAAGGATGACGGTCACGGCCGATTGCGGGTAGGACCATGTCTGGGTCCCGATACCGGCGATCTGGCGCAACTTGGAATTGCGCCCATCCGCGGCAACGACAAGGCTTGCCTTGATGGCTTCGCCATCAGCCAGCGTCAGGGTGGCTCCCGTCTCGTCTGCCTTGAAGGCCTTCGCGAATTCCGGCACGTGGGTGAGGTTTTCGCAAGCCCGCGCGGCTTCAGCCAGTTTCTCGACCAGGGTGGCGTTCTCCACGTTCCAGCCGAAGGCATCCAGGCCGATCTCACAGGCCCGGAAAGAGGCCGGCGGGGGGCGGAACAGGCTGCCTGTGTCATCGACGATCCGCATGGTCTCGAGCGGCGCCGCCTCGTTGAGGATCACAGGCCAGGCGCCGAGCGCCTCCAGAAAGCGGACCGAGCCGTTGAGGAGGGCGACCGTGCGACCATCCCGGCGGGTATCGAGCCCTCCGACCAGAACGGTCCTGAAGCCATCGCGGGCGAATGCCAGAGCAGCGCTCAAGCCCACGGCTCCGGCGCCGACGACGGCGATGTTATAGGTGCTCTCGGTCAAAGGCCTGCCTCTTCACCAATTTTGTGGACGGGGAGCGGACTCACAATAAACCATGGATTCGCCATTGCCGACCGGTGCGCCGCATCCCTATGATCGCGTCACCAGGGAGTGACGAACCGGTACGGCGCTTGCCAGGTTCCGTATGGGGCGTCATTCATGTGCAGATTCCGACCCGGCTTCAACCTTTAAGTCAGAGACGCTTGTGTGAAGGCAGACGTACCACCCTCGGGACAGCCCCTCGTCGAACTTAAAGGGATCAGCAAGCGTTACGGCGATCTTCTCGCGAATGACGGGATCGATCTGTCGATAGAGCCGGGCGAGATTCACGCGCTCCTGGGTGAGAACGGGGCAGGGAAGTCGACCCTGGTCAAAATTCTCTACGGGGTGATCGAGCCGAGTGCCGGCGAGATCCGCTTGGAGGGCCGTCCCGTGACCATCGGCTCGCCGGTGGAGGCGCGGGCTCTCGGCCTCGGCATGGTGTTCCAGCATTTCTCGCTCTTCGACGAGTTGACGGTGGCCGAGAACATCGCCGTGGCGCTCTCCGGTGATTGGAGCCTCTCGACTGTCCGGGAGAAGCTTGGCGAAATCAGCCACACGTACGGGCTAGCGCTCGATGCGGACCGGGCCGTATGGACTCTGTCTGCGGGCGAGCGTCAGCGCATCGAGATCGTCCGATGCCTGCTCCAGAATCCGCGTCTGCTCATTCTCGACGAGCCGACGTCAGTGCTCACCCCGCAGGAGGCCGAGCACCTCTTCACGACCTTGGACAGGCTCTCCACTGAGGGCTGCTCGATCCTCTACATCTCCCACAAGCTGGAGGAGGTGCGCCGCCTGTGCCGCCGCGCCACCATCCTGCGGGGAGGGCGGGTTGTGGCAACCATCGATCCACGGGCCAGCAGCGCCCGTGAGATCGCGGCCCTGATGGTGGGCAACGCAGTGGGCGATATCCGCACCGATGCGCCGCATCATCCGCAGGGGGAGACCCTTAGGGTCTCGAACCTGTCGATGCCGCCGGCCGGACTGCACGGGCAGGCTCTGCGCGAGATCAACCTCGTGGCGCGGGCCGGCGAGGTCGTCGGCATCGCCGGGGTTGCGGGCAATGGGCAGAGCGAACTGTTTGCCGCATTGTCGGGCGAGCGTCTTGCAGTTCAGGCTGAGTCCATCGCCATCAACGGCAAACCCTCAGGCATCATGGGGATCGATGCGCGCAGACGCCTTGGCGCAGCTTTCGTGCCGGAGGAGCGGCTGGGCCATTCGGCGGCACCGACCCATAGCCTGAGCGAGAACACCCTGATCTCCCACGCGTCCACCGAGGTGAGCCGGTCCGGCTTCATCCTGATGAACGCCGCCAAGCGCGTCGCCCGCTCCATCGTCCAGAGCTTCGATGTGCGCACTCCCGAAGGAGACCCGCAGGCGCGCAAGCTCTCGGGCGGCAACCTGCAGAAATTCGTCATCGGCCGCGAGATCATCCGACGCCCCAAGCTCCTCATCGTCGATCAGCCGACCTGGGGCGTCGATGCGGGCGCAGCCCGCCTCATCCGTCAGGCTCTGGTCGATCTGGCGCGGGAGGGCAGCGCCGTGGTGGTCATCAGCCAGGATCTCGACGAGCTGTTCGAGGTGGCCGACCGCATGGCAGTGATCCACCAGGGCACTTTGAGCCCGCTGCGGCCCATCGGCGAATGGACCAAGGAAGCCGTAGGGCTTGAAATGCTCGGCGTTGCTCAGGCTGAGGGAGGCGTCCATGCGGTTTGAGCTGACGCCTCGCACCAACTCGCCCACGGTGATGCGCGTCTTTGCGTCGGTTGCCGCTTTCATCACGGCCTTCCTGATCGCGGGCTTCGTAATCTGGCTCTTGGGCCGTTCGCCGATCGCCGCCTTCGATGTTTATGTGCTCCAGCCTCTGAGCGATCCCTGGTCGCTTCAGGAGCTTATCGTCAAGGCCACACCCATGGCGCTCATCGCCATCGGCCTGTCCTATTGCTTTCGCGCCAATCTCTGGAACATCGGCGCAGAAGGGCAGTATGTGATCGGAGCAGTGCTCGGCGGTTGGCTGGCGCTGAGAACCCATGACACGGATGCGGGGCTTTGGGTCCTGCCGCTCATGCTGCTGCTCGGCATCCTCGGCGGCGCCCTCTGGGGGCTTATCCCGGCCTTCCTGAAGACGCGCTTCGGGGTCAACGAAATCCTCACCAGCCTGATGCTGGTCTATGTGGCGCAGCTAATCCTCGATTATCTCGTCCGCGGCCCCTGGCGCGATCCGAAGGGCTTCAACTTCCCGCAATCGGTCACCTTCGATCCCTCGGCGACGCTCCAGCCCATCTTGGAAGGTGGCCGTGTGCATTACGGGGCGGTGTTTGCAGCGATAGCCGTCCTGGTCACGGCCATTGTGTTGGGACGAACCCTGTTCGGCTACCGCCTGAAGCTCACGGGCGACGCGCCGCGTGCGGCCCGCTTTGCCGGCTTCAGTTCGAAGGCGACGACGCTGGCCGTCTTCGCGATATCCGGTGGGCTCGCCGGATTGGCAGGCATCTCGGAAGTTTCAGGGCAGATCGGCCAGCTTCAGCCGTCGATCTCGCCGGGCTATGGCTTCACGGCCATCACGATCGCGTTCCTCGGGCGCCTCAATCCAATCGGTATCCTGGTCGCTTCGCTCGTCGTGGCTCTCACCTTCATCGGTGGCGAGAGCGCGCAGATCATGCTGAAGCTGCCTCTCGATCTCACCCAGGCGTTCCAAGGCATCCTGCTGCTATGCGTGCTCGCGGCCGATGCCATGGTCAGCTATCGCATTCGATTCGTGACACGAGGAGGGGGCAAGTGACCACTTTCGAGGCCATCCTCCTGACCATTGTCACCGCCTCCACGCCGCTGCTGATCGCGGCTCTCGGCGAACTCGTGACGGAGCGCTCCGGCGTCCTGAACTTGGGTGTCGAGGGCATGATGGTGATGGGAGCCGCCTGCAGCTTCGCCGCTGCCGTGACCTTCGACTCCACGCTCCTCGGCGTGGCCGCCGGCATGCTGGCCGGCGCCCTCATGGCAGCGCTCTTCGCGCTGCTCGTTCTGGGCTTTGCCGCGAACCAAACCGGTTCGGGCCTTGCGCTCACGATCCTGGGGCTCGGCCTCTCCGGGCTGATCGGGGCTCCGTTCGTCGGCGCGCGGCGCGACCCCGTCGCGCCGGTCGACATCCCGGGCTTGAGCGATATCCCTGTCATCGGCCGCCTGTTCTTCGAGCAGGATCTCTTCGTCTATGTGTCGATCGTGCTGACGGTTCTGGTTGGCCTCTACCTCATGCGAACCCGCTCGGGCCTCACCCTGCGCTCCATCGGCGAGAACCACACCTCGGCCAATGCGCTTGGCCTGCCGGTGTGGCGGGTGCGCTTCTGGGCCATCCTGTTCGGCGGGGCCTGCGCGGGCTTGGCCGGAGCCTATCTTGCCCTCGTCTATACCCGCTTCTGGTCGCCTGGAATGACTGCGGGACGTGGCTGGATCGCCCTGGCGCTGGTGGTTTTCGCCGCCTGGCGGCCCGGCTGGGTGCTGGTCGGGGCGTATATCTTCGGCGCGGCCACGGTGCTGCAGCTTCACGCTCAGGCGGCGCAGTTTGGAGTGCCGTCGCAAGTGCTCTCGGCGGTGCCATATCTGGCCACGATCATCGCCCTTCTCCTCCTCTCCATCCGGCATGGCCGGGCCATTGGAGCTCCCGGATCCCTAGGGGTGCCCTTCGTGCCTGACCGGTGAGCAATGCGGTGTTAATCTGACCAAAGTGTAGGCAGAGGAATTCTTGCCAGAAGCCTCCAGACCTGCGACGGAATATTGGAAATCTAACCTCGAGGGAACGAGCATGTTTTCAGGGAAAGTCTTCGGAGCCTTGGCAGGAGCAGTGGTCCTGGCTCTGTCGGCCACGAGCGCATTTGCCCAGGCAAAGGACAAGATCAAGGTCGGCTTCATCTATGTGGGCCCCGTGGGCGACCACGGCTGGAGCTACCAGCACGACGTCGGCCGTCGGGCCATCGAAAAGGCCTTCCCGGGCAAGGTCACGACCACCTTCGTGGAGAGCGTGCCGGAGGCCGATTCCGAGCGTGCCATCGAGCAGTTGGCCCGCACCGGCCACGACCTGATCTTCACGACCTCTTTCGGCTTCATGGAGCCGACCCTGAAAGTCGCCAAGAAATACCCGAACATCAAGTTCGAGCACGCCACCGGGTTCAAGCGTAACCCGAACCTCTCGACCTATGCGGCGAAGTTCCACGAGGGCCGCTACATCATCGGCCAGATCGCCGGCAAGATGACCAAGTCGAACACCATCGGCTATGTGGGCGCGTTCCCGATCCCGGAAGTGATCGCCGGCATCAACGCCTTCTATCTCGGTGCGCAATCGGTGAACCCGAACGTCAAGATCAAGATCGTGTTCGCCAACACCTGGTATGATCCCGCGAAAGAAGGCGATGCCGCCAAGGCGCTCCTCGACCAGGGTGTCGACATGCTGGCCCAGCACACCGACAGCCCGGCTCCGATCCAGGCCGCCGAGGCCCGCGGCAAGTTCGGTTTCGGCCAGGCTTCCGACATGGAGCGCTTCGCTCCAAAGGCGCAGCTCACCGCCATCGTGGACAACTGGTCTGACTACTACGTCGCCCGCACCAAGGCTGTTCTCGACGGCACCTGGAAGTCGGAAGACACCTGGGGTGGTCTCGCCTCAAACATGGTCGTCATGACGCCCTACAAGAACATGCCTGACGACGTGAAGAAGCTGGCCCAGGAGACCGAGGCAGCCATTCGTTCCGGTAAGCTCAATGCCTTCAAGTGCCCGGTCATCGGCCAGGACGGCAAGGAAATCGAGTGCAAGGGCCAGGGCGCCCTCTCGGACGAGCAGGTTCTCGGCATGAACTTCTACGTGAAGGGCATCGAGGATAGGATCCCGAAATAATCCTGCCCGGATTTCGCCAGAACGGGGCAGTCGGGAGACCGGCTGCCCTTTTCGTTTGAATCGCTATATCCGTGAACTGACATTGAGTGCGGGGAAGGACAGCACATCGTGAAGCCAGGTGATCAGGACATCCTTATCGTAACCGACGTCCAGTACGACTTCCTTCCGGGCGGCGCACTTGCCGTGCCCCAAGGCGGTGCGGTGATCGAGCCGATCAACCGGCTCGCCAAAGCCTTCCGCCATGTGTTTTAACGCAGGACTGGCATCCGAAGCGGCATGCTTCCTTCGCTTCGAGCCATCCGGGCAGGCAGCCCTTCGAGATGATCGATTTGCATTACGGACCGCAGGTACTCTGGCCCGACCATTGTGTGCAGGGAACACCCGGCGCAGAGATCTCGCGCGATCTGGATATTCCGCACGCGCAGCTCGTCATCCGCAAAGGCTACAACCGGGATATCGACAGTTACTCGGGCTTCAAGGAAGCGGTCCGGCAAACACAGACAGGTCTCGCCGGCTATTTGAAGGAGCGTGGGTTTCGGCGGGTTTTCTGCGCGGGACTAGCCTTGGACTTCTGCGTTGCCTGGACCGCGCTCGACGCTGCTGCCGCCGGTTTCGAGACCTTCCTCATCGAGGATGCCTCGCGGGCCATCGACACGAATGGCTCGCTTGTGCGAGCCCAGAATGATTTGAGCGCTGCCGGTGTTCACTTCATCGGCAGCGCTCAGCTTGAAGGTGCATAAAGGGCAGGGCGGTCAAACCAGCGTCCCGTGCAGATCGTATTCGTCCGAGCTTTCGATCTTCACGTTCACGATCTCGCCGGCCCTGAGGGGCTGGCGTGAGGCCACATAGACCACGCCGTCGATCTCCGGAGCATCGTACTTCGTGCGGCCGGTGGCGACGGTCGCACCAGTCTCGTCGATGATCACCGGGAGCGTCTTGCCGACCTTGCTCTTGAGGATCCGGGCGCTCACCTTCTGCTGGGTCTGCATGAAGCGATGCCAGCGCTCCTCCTTCACCTCCGCCGGCACTGCGCCGGCGATGTCGTTGGCCGGCGCACCCTGGACAGGCTCGTACTGGAAGCAGCCGGCGCGGTCGATTTTGGCGTCCTTCAGCCATTGCACCACGAGGTCCATGTCCTCCTCCGTCTCGCCGGGGAAGCCAACGATGAAGGTTGAACGGATCGCCAGATCAGGGCAGATCTCGCGCCACTTGTGGATCCGCTCCAGGGTCTTCTCCTGATTGCCGGGGCGACGCATGAGCTTCAGGACGCTGGGCGAGGCGTGCTGGAAGGGGATGTCGAGATAAGGAAGGATCTTGCCCTCGGCCATCAGCGGGATCACCTCATCCACGTGCGGATAGGGATAGACATAGTGCATGCGCACCCAGATGCCGAGGTCACCGAGCTCCTTGGCCAGTTCGAAGAACCGGGTGCGGACCTCCCGGTCCTTCCACAGGCTCGGCTGGTACTTGATGTCGAGGCCATAGGCGCTGGTGTCCTGGGAGATCACCAGGAGTTCCTTGACGCCCGCCTTGGCAAGCTTCTCGGCCTCGCGAAGCACATCACCGATTGGGCGGCTCACCAGATCACCTCGCAGCTTCGGGATGATGCAAAAAGAACAGCGGTTGTTGCAGCCCTCCGAAATCTTCAGGTAGGCGTAGTGGCGCGGTGTCAGCTTCACGCCTTGGGGCGGCACGAGGTCCACGAACGGGTCATGCGCCGGCGGCACTGCTTGGTGCACAGCCGAGACCACGGACTCGTAAGCCTGCGGACCCGTGATCGCCAGAACGTTCGGGAACTGGTCGCGGATCTGCTCAGGCTCGGCGCCCATACAGCCGGTGACGATGACCTTGCCGTTCTCAGCCATGGCCTCGCCGATGGCCTCCAGCGACTCGGCCTTGGCGCTGTCAAGAAAACCGCACGTGTTGACGATCACCACGTCAGCCCCGTCATGCTCCTTGGTCAGCTGGTACCCTTGAGCGCGAAGCTGGGTGATAATGCGCTCGGAATCGACCAGGGCCTTCGGGCAGCCCAGGGACACGAACGAGACTTTCGGCGCGGGAGCATTCATCCGCCACATCCACTTGTCTAATCGAAATTGACATCCATGCAGTGCCCCGCCCAAGGCCACATCATTGCCAAGTCAGGACGGAAGGACCTGTCGACCGATTGCAGGAACACCCGGCACACCCCGCTCGGATCCGCTCAATCTGTTGCCTGTATCGATCCAGCGCCTCGCGCAGGCGCTCCCCATGGAAGGGAAGCGCGACCGAAGACGTGCGTGTGCCTTTACAGCACTGGGTAGGCCTTTACAACATTCAGCTTTGACGCGGGCTCGATCATGCTTGCTCAGCCCACTCGAGCTCCTCTGTCTGGCAATTTCCTGCATGACCCTGTCGGCGAACAGCCGGAGCTCGGCCTCGTCCCCCGAGATAAGGTCCTGGGCTTGGTACCGACCAAGCAGCGGGCTCCGAGCTGGACGTTCTTGGCGAGATCAGGGGCTCGCGCATAAGAGCGGATTTGGGGCGCGCCGGTGACGAAGGGGTTGGTCCTGAATCGCTCGTCCGCCCGAGCGTCCTCAACTACGAAGACCTCGTCGCTCAGGATCGAATAGTTGTAGAAGGCTACGTCACGCAGGCTTAGCCCGGTCTCCAGTCTCCGCGCCGCCTTGAGGAGCTGCTTGAGACGGCCGATCAGGTTGACGGTGCAGATCGGCACATAGAAATACTCGCGGATCTCGTCGCAGATCCGGTTCATGGCCGGATCGAGCCTGGAAGGAAGGCACCGGTTTCCAGGAGAGCGTGAAGGCGCCCGTCCTCATGAGGAACGGTCGAAATCGATATGGCTCACCTTGCTACGCAAACCGTCAGGCCAAGTTGGGTCCTGAAAAGCTCGGTCTGATTGAGCACAGAACTTGTAGTAGAGTTGCACCTTTTGTCGGGGATGGGAGGCTGGTGCCAGGGCCTGATGTGCGCGGCGCTGTCCGGTCCCGAGGTGTGGTGTGTCGGATCAATTCTCTCAGATTGTCAAGGATCGCTGTATAAATGTAGGTGCTGTTCGTAGTGGAAAGCCGGGGCCCCGACAGATCGGTTCGATCTGGTTGAGGAGAAAGGGGGATGTCCCCCTTTCCTGTTCTTGACCTTGTTCTTAGAGGGCGAAATCCCAGGCATGAGAGCCATTGACCGGGTAAGCCCAATCCTGACCGTTGCTCACTCCATTGAAGCTGACTTCATCGATGTAGAGGTTACGGTCCTTGCCGGACCCTCCGAAGGCATCGTTGTCGAAGACGATCTGAACCTTGTGGCTCTGAACGCCGGCCGCATCGAAGTCGCCGGTGAAGTCGAACGTCTGCCAGTCGCCGCTCATCCGCGTCGCCGTGACGAGGTTGGTGGCGTCGACCAGCTTGCCGTCGACCAGCAGCTTGAAGTTGGCGCCGCCATTGTAGACGTCGGCCCGGGCCCGCACGCTAATCTTATCCAGCGCCGGATCGGCCGGTGTCGGCACGGGACTCGGCACGGGGGTGCCGGGTGCGCTGTTGGGCGTGTCGTCGACCTGGAACGTGTGCGACGCGATCGAGCGATCCGGCGCCTGCACCTTGATGCCGTTCAACTCGACGCCTTTGGCATACAGGTTGCGGTCAGCCGCCGGCGATCCGCCATAAGCGTCGTTGAGGAACTTCACCTGCACGCTATGGTCGGTGCCGTCGGCCCAGCGGCCGTTGCCTTTGATGACCACGTCCTGCCATTGGCCGGCGGCGTGATCGGCCGTAACCGTGACGGTGCCGACCGACTGGCCGTCGACAAAGACTTCCGCCTTGGGGTCGCCGTTGTAGGCGTCGCCGCTCAGGGTGAGCTTGAGGTCGCCGGGCTTGAACTCGCCGTCGGCCGGAAGGTCCGGCGCGGGCGGCAGGGTTGGCGTCGGGGTCGGTGTGGGCGTCGGAGCCGGGGTCGGGGCCGGGCCCGATCCGCTGAAGATGCCGCTCGGGTGGCTGGCGACGAATTCCGGCGTTGGAAGCGAGAAATAGCCGATGGTCTTGTACTGGGTGGTGATATCGATCCAGTTGCCCGATCCCACGCCGGGATTGGTGCTGTGGTCCTGCATGTAGGGGGCAGAGGCATTGAGCCACCAGTCCGCGCCCACGCTGCCCACCAGCTTGATGTTCGGGTCGTTCACCTTCATGTCGTACTGGGTATAGACCGCATCGACCGTGTTGGCCGAAAACGTGCCGCGCGCTCCGAACCAGAAATGGTCGTTGTAGGTCGACGTCGGCGCCTTAAACGACACCGAGCCGTCGGCGTTCTTGATCACATTGATCGGCGAGCCGGCGTTGCCCTTGAAGTCGGTGACGAAGTGGCCGCCCGCGATGCCCTGCTTGTCCTGGTTCTGGACCTCGACCCACTGCTTGGTGGCCTTCAGGCGGACCCAGGTCTTAGCGTTGTCGATCGTAACCATCGCGTTGGGGTTCTCGTAGGTCGAGCCCTTTTCGCGGTAGATCTGGGCCCAGCCTTCCACAGCGGTCATATTGGAAGGGGGAGTTTCTTGGCCCTCACCATTCCATCCCTTGTACCAGTTCCAGCTCTCGGGCACGCCGATCGGGAAGCCTTCGCTCTGGCCAAGCGTGTTCTGCTTGATGATTTCTGAAATCGTTGTGGTCATTTTAATGCCCCTGTTTGGTCCTGATGCTGACGTTGGGTAGTCATCAGGGCGCGGTCGACCGACCCGACGTCATGCATGACGTCGGCCGTTTCTTGTCTGGCCGCTCGGTGGATCGTCTCAACTCCCCCAAGCCGATGCGAAGCATGGCTTCAGTCGCCTGTGAGCGACGAAGGAAGCTGGTGTTCTGGAAGGATTTCTGGAGGACAGCCCTGCAGCTTGGACGGGTGACGCCCGGAGAACGCCAACAATGCAGACGTCAACAGGCTATGTCCGCTTGAGGACGCATTGTTGGGAGGCAGTCCTGGGTTATCGGCTCACCGAAGCGATGAGACGAACCGGCTCAACATCCCAGCAGAGATGTTGAACACAATACATCGTTAATATCGGAATTTGTCATCGCAATAATGCCCAGTAGTTTACATATATTTTTCTTATCGATCAGCAACATACTTCCTTACGACAATATACCTCTTAAGGAATCGTCAGCTGATGGAAACGATACTTGCCCACGAATTGTGACTAGATTGTGTTCTTGTCTCGATAAACATAATTCATATATATATTCTTGCCATAAGAATATCTTTCAACTCCGAATAGGGGAATTTATACTCGCGTTAATCTCACGCAATGGGATTAATTATGCCTAAGCATGAGAGCTCATCTCAACGTTGGGCAAGAGCCTGAACTAGTGGCATGGATACAATCCAGCAAATGGCTCGAGCCAGCAAACCATAGCAAGATGGTCGTGCTTGATGTCATATGCTCCGCGAGGAGTTCCACCACACCCAGCCTCATTGAGATAAACCTGCTTCTCCTATCGCTAAGCAGTTTCAGAGCCACAAACCAGAGGCACCGCTCATGCACACTATGTGTCCCAGGAAGAGCCGACACGCCGCAACCATCACACTGGTCGGTACAATAAGCTAAAGATTATCAGATCTTTTACGCGCCAACTTTCCTTTGAAATCTACCACGAATGAATCCGAATAAACCTTGAAGCGCGCTTGGCCCCGTAAATTTCCTGGCAGTATGCTCGTCCGCTGAAACCGTAGAGTGGGAAGCGTCTGTATCAGCATCTCCAAGAAGCGCGTTATAGGCAGCGGCCGTTCTCGCTGCAACATCGCTCCAGTCGTACTCCCGCGCGCTGTCGCGCCTTGCTTCACGATCGACAGGACTCAATTTTATATCGGCGAGGGCAGTCATCTTGGAGCATAGCTCTTCGATATCGCCAACCCTGAAGATATGAGCGGGATCACTGACAACTTCCATGTTGCATGGGATATCACTCACGAGCACCTGCAGACCATAACTAAGCGCCTCCAGCAGAACAATCGGAAGACCTTCGTGCGACGACGGCAGAACGAACAGTCCTGCATGAGCGTAGAGTTGACGCAAAGTTTCGCCGCTTTGGAAACCCGCCATGACAACGTCTGTCGCCAAGTCAGCTTCAGACGCGAGACGATCGGCATACCTGTTCTTGTGATCGACTTGTCCGACGATCGCTAACTTCCAACCCTTGAGACTGGCCTTGCGAAATGCATGCAGGACATCCAGTTGCCGCTTTTCAGGAACTAGCCGCCCGACTGTGAGCACATATTGCCCAGGAACCAAGCCGAGTTCCCTAATTTTGTCGGTTCGCTGCGGCAAGTCGGGAAACAACACCCCGTTTGGGATGATCTCGCACGACCTGCCATATTTAGCCTGTATCGAGGTCTCGATGCTGCGGCTTACTGCAATTCGCTTGTGAGCGAAACGCATTCCAACAATTTCCCCTGCGCGGAGCACCGTGCGGGCCGCCCAGCCCCACTTCTCACGCATGTAATCCTCACCGTGATGAGTAACGATGACGCGCAATCCCATTAGTCGGAGAAGCGGCGTCATGAGAGCTGGTCCGATCCCATGGACATGCACAATTTGCGGCCTGCGAAGTCCTGCCACCACTGTGCAGACCAGCGAGTGCAAGAGCGTCTCGAGATGTGTGTTGCGTACGGTCCAAAGCCGCAACAGATCTACCCCCTCCCATTGCCTCACTCTTTGAGGGTCGATGTATGGCGACCGCGTGCAGGCAGTCACGCGATAACCGGATTGCACAAGTCTCGGCGCGAGATGCTCGACATGAGTCTCAACTCCCCCTTGAACGCCCGGTAAGCCACGAAAGCCAAATGTATATATTTCGGCTCTGCTCATTCACCTTCTCCAAAGGCTAGTCATTGACGAAGGTTTTAAGCGGGTAATGCTCATCGGGGGTAATGCGCCCTTTGACCAGCCGCGCCTTCACAGTTTTGTTCAGGAAGGTTTCGCGTTTCACAAGTGGCGAAGCTCTTACATCGGAGTAGTTGATGTAGCTGTCGAAGCAGATCTTTTTGCCTACAGATACCTTCAGCTTGTTTTTCAGAACCCACATAAAAGGACCGGCCTTTGGCGCCTGCGGTATGATCTTAGACCGCATTGCAGTGCGTGCTGTCGTCACCATCCAGCAATTCTGCGCACAACCTGCAACCTTCTTTCGTGTCTGCTGCGCGACCTCGCTGTTGAGGATCTCATCCCAGGATTGCCGCGCAAGGTTGCCCATTGGGAGGTCGGACCGAACATTGCAGGCCCATACATCGGACCACGGGTCGATGAAGGCGAAATCCTTGCCGGCACTGCACGGTATCAGCCGGTCATGGCCGAGGATCTTTTCGATGAGGCCGAGGTTCAAGTAGGCTCGAAACCAGTTCTTTGGCTTAGAGCTGCGCAGCATCGCCTCGATGAGATCCTCTACCTTTCGGGCGACCGCTTTGCGGTCATAAAAGTAATTGTCGTTCTTATAGAACTGCCAAGCATTATGAAGTGTTGAGGTTGCCAGCTCATAGCCTTGGCGGCGTGCGAATTCATAGATGCCAGCGAGCTGGTCGACATTCTCGTCTTGAATGACCATCGCGAAGCCAAGATCGGTGCCGCCAGCTTCCTTGAGCATGCGCAACCCAGCGACCTTGGTGTCGTACCCACCCTTTTCGCCCCGGATGGCGTCGTTTGTTGCCTGGTTACCCTCCAACGAGAAGCGGACCTTGATGTTGGGGTATTTCTTGATAATTGGGACCAGCCGCTCCGGATGGAGACCGTTTGATGAGATCTCCACGATTCTGGCCTTCGGATAAACCAAATCGATCACCTCATGGAGGTCCTTCCTCAGTGTCGGCTCTCCACCAGAAACGTTCAGGTTGTCGAATCCGCCGGGTAGCTTCGAAAGTGTCTCGAGCGATATCTCCTCTTTCGGCTCAGTGGGATTTTGCCAGATATAGCACATCTGGCACCTTGAATTGCATCTAAAGGTAGAAATGATAGTAAGATCCATTCTAGGCCTCCGCCTTGCCGCGTGCTGGAATCAGCCTGCTGTACAAAGAGAGAAGCTCTCCAGCATGCCGATCGATTGAATATTCATTTTCAACGGTCCGTCTTGCTTGAAGGCCCAATCGGCTGCGCAGCGAGCGGTCGTTAAGCAGTGTCTTGATACGCCCCGATAGTTCTTCACCGTTTTTCGGTTGGAACAGAAACCCGGTGGCTCCATCCCTGACCAGTTCCGGTACTCCGCCGATGCGCGATGCTACAACTGGCTTTGCATGCGCCATGGCCTCTAGCACGGACATCGGGCTGTTCTCATGCCACTCCGAGGGAACGACAACTATAGAGGCGGCTTGGATCGTGGCCTTCAGCGCCCCCCCGGACAGGTGGCCAGTGAACTCAGCACGTGGAAACCGCGACCTTAGATCGTCGAGAAGCGGACCCGACCCCGCGATGACGAGACGCCACGTTGCTTGATCCGCTGCGTGGACCTGCAGCAGCGTCTCGACACCCTTCTCTGGTGAAAGGCGTCCAAAGTAGAGAACATAGTTCTGATCGGTATCCGACACTTCGATGCGGGATGCATCGATTGCATTCGGTATATGAATTACCTTGTCTCTGCCGAAGCGCTGAACCACGGCATCGCGCAGGAACCGACTTGGTGCGATGACCTTGTCAACGTGCTCATAACTGCCCGCCGCAGCATGATATCGAGCTTCGGCCCAAAGGATCGCGCTCTGCCCGAGCGAACCATCCGCGCAACGGTGCCGCAACAGCGCCTCGTAATTGCCTCCAGAGCATTTGACGCAAGGCTGGCCATTTCGCAGCTGAGTGTAGATTGGGCACACAGGCTTGAAGTCGTGTAGCGTGAGTACAACCGGCATCCCCATCCGCGACGCCGCTTTTATGATTGAGGGCGTAAGCTGGTGATAGATGTTGTGGCAGTGGAGAATGTCGGGTTTCTCATCGCGGATAAGCTTGGTGATGTTTCGGACTGCCTCATGCGAGTGAATAACGGATAAAGCAGAGCTGACTTTCCGGCTGAGTGATCCCGAGCGATATGATTTCTGCGATACGAAGTATGGCTCGTACTTGGATTCGTGGTTCCTCGGGTCGCGCATCGATATCTCGGCAACATCGACCTGGGACCTTCTCATCATTTCCATTTCGTCGAACATGACGACTTCCGAGCCGCCGTTCCGAAAAAAAAACTTATTCGCGTACAATACTTTCATTACTGGAACCTGTGAGCCTTCATCAATTTCCATCGCTTCGGTATTGCGCGGGTTACCGCCGCAGCGCGGTTGTAGAAAGCATTCTGTCGCAACGCCACTTGCAAGAGTTGTTCACTCAGCTGCCGTACTCGTTCCAAATTCTACGAGAACAACTACATCCTGCCCCACGTTGGGTCCCAAAGCACTTTGTTCAGATGTCAGTCTTAACCAGCATCGACAATAGCCTTTCCCCACGTGCGATTATTGATAGTCGTCAAGTTGCTGGAGCCTAGGATTTCTGTGCCGCCGATGTGAGCGGGATTGGGAGGCGCGACTTCGGATAAATTCTCGAAGTGCGCCCACCAAGCCGTACTGCAAACTTGGCGGAGATTTCACCGGTGAGTTTCTCCAAGCTCATGTAATCTCACATCGTTGATTGGATTAACCGCTAACGTCACCCGACGATTTGCGGCTCCGGGATCGGCACAACGAACTGCGCGCCCCAAGCATGAGCATAAGACAACTGATCGATGATCTCACCTTTAAGATTCCAAGGAAGAATAAGAATGTAGTCCGGCTTCGTCACTTTGATCTGCTCCGGATCGCAGATCGGTATGTGGGTTCCTGGCAGAAAACGTCCTTGCTTGTGCGGATTTCTGTCGACCGTATATTCGATGAGATCCCGACCGACGCCGCAGTAGTTCAGGAGCGTGTTCCCCTTCGCCGGGGCACCATAGCCCGCAACCCGCTTGCCCGCATGTCTTGCCGAGTTTAGAAACTCAATAAGTTTTTCTTTCGTCTGGAGTGCACGTTCACCGAACGCAAAGTACGTATTCAGATCCGTAAAGCCGGCTGCGATCTCCCGGTCCCGCAGGTCTGCGACACGTCCAGAAACTGGCTGTCGACCTGTGCCGGTATGCTGCGCGAAAATCCGCAACGATCCCCCATGAGTAGGCAGTTCCTCGACATCGAACAACGTGAGGCCATGTGCTGCAAAGATCTTCCCTACTGTTATCAGAGAGAAGTATGAAAAATGCTCGTGATAGATTGTGTCGATTTGGCATTCCGCACAAAGGCGCATTAGATGGGGGAACTCCATCGTAATGACGCCGTGATCGTCGAGTAGGATTTTCAGACCAGTGACGAAATCGTTCAAATCAGGAACATGCGCCAAGACGTTGTTGCCGATTAGAAGGTTTGCTTGAACGCCTTCTTCGCGCAATGCTTGAGCCGAGCATTTGCCGAAGAATTCGACCCGCGTCGGAATTCCCTTTGAACGCGCCACGGTGGCGACGTTTTGCGCAGGCTCGATCCCGAGCACAGGAACTCCGCGCTCGACAAAGTACTGCAAAAGATACCCATCGTTGCTTGCGATCTCGACAACTTTGCTGTTGCTGTCGATTCCGAACCGTTCAGTCATAGCCGAAACATAGGTTTTCGCGTGCTGAAGCCACGATTCACTGTATGAAGAGAAATAGGCATAGTCGCCAAAGATGTTCTCTGGAGTTTCCCACTCTTCAAGCTGAACCAGGAAGCATTCGCCGCAGACAAAGACTCGCAGTGGAAAGAAATTCTCATTCTTGCTTAAGTCTTCCTCTTTTAGATAGGAATTTGCAAGGGGCGATACTCCAAGATCGACGCAGACATGTTTGAGTTCCGTGCCGCAGAAGCGGCAGCAGGTATGCTCTCTCGGCGGCACCGAGACCTTCGTGGAAAAAGAGAGTGAGGCATTATCGGAAGGCTTCACCATAGAGCAGCTCCTGTAAGCACCGAATGATACTGAGGAGCTACCGTACATATCGGCTGCCCTGCTCATTTGACGGTCGTCAAGTTAGCCAGGTAGCGGATCACGGTTAGGCCTGCTTGAGCTGATCTGTTACGCGGTCCAGAATGGCAGCAGAGCGCATACATCGTTGGGCGCGATCAAAACCCAGTCCCTAGTGCAGCCAATGTCAAGGTTTGTGAGCGTGACCGTGCGGACGAGCGGTACGGCTGGAAGCCTTCTTGAAACAGTCGTCGGCTATAATCTGGCAATAAAAAAATGCAAGCGAGTATCTTCCTTATTTATTACATACTCCTTATTCGCTGAAAGATCCCGCGACTTGTGCCGCGGATCCTTACAACACAGACCCTCAGCACTATTACCTTTATAGCCTTTAGCGCCGCCCAAGTTGGTGAGAGGACAGCGCGCGGAGAGGCAAGGATCAGCGATGACGCAATGCGCAAGCATTGCTCCATTCTCCTGGGGCTGCGCATAAGGATTATATTGACGCTGGTATACCTTCGAAATCTTGATTGTGGCCTCATCCTCTATATGCTCGCCAATCGATCAGGGTGTGGAAGCCATGCTATTCAATTCACCGGAATTCATATTCCTGTTTTTACCGATTGCTTTGGTCGCGTACTACCTGTTGTTTTCGGCGAACCGGCCTATCCTCAATGTGGCTTGGCTCGTGATCACCTCCATGTTCTTCTACTCCTATTGGAATATCGCATTCGTCCCGATTTTAGTCGGATCCCTGTTGTTCAACTTCGGAATGGGGCTCACCCTGAGCCGCAGGCCCCGCAAATGGCTTCTCGTCTGCGCCATTGGCGCGAATGTCGTCCTCCTTGGGTGGTTCAAGTACGCCGGCTTCCTGGTCGATAATATCAACTGGGCTTTTGGCGCGGGCATCCACGTCGGCGACATTGTTCTTCCGCTGGCTATTTCATTCTATACTTTTCAGCAGATTGCGTTCCTTGTCGATGCATATGATGGCGAGGAAGCGGAAACAAACTTTCTGCGTTATTCTTGTTTCGTGGTCTTCTTTCCCCATGTGATTGCGGGTCCACTCGTTCTCTACAAGGACGTTCGCTGCCAGCTCTCCTCGGCAGAGACGTTCAGAGAGAATCGGTTGAACCTGGTACTCGGTCTCACGATCTTCGCCATTGGTCTCTTCAAGAAGACGTGCATCGCGGATGCGATCGGACCGATCGCCGATGGCGTATTTGGCGCCGCGCATGCAGGTATTGTGCCTGCGTTCGGTGAGGCCTGGGTTGGCACCCTCGCATATGCAGTCCAGCTTTACTTTGACTTCTCGGGCTATTCAGACATGGCTATCGGTGCGGGCCTCATGTTCAACATCCGTCTGCCAATTAATTTCTGGTCGCCCTATAGGTCTGCAAGCATCATTGAATTCTGGAATCGGTGGCACATTACGCTCACTCGCTTCCTCACAGCATACGTCTACAATCCGATTCTCATGTCTCTGACACGAAAGCGGATGCGGCAGGGGAAGCCGCTTTTACGACGTTCCGCGTTTGCGCTAGCCCCATTCCTAAATCTTCTGGTGATCCCGACTTGCGCGACCATGCTGCTCTCTGGCATCTGGCATGGAGCGGGGTGGCAATTCGTACTCTGGGGACTGTTCCACGGGGTCATGCTGGTTATCAATCATGCATGGCGGGCGTTCCGGTTCGCCTACGACATAGGTCCGGACATCGGGCGGCCGTTTCGGCCTTTAGGAACGGCGCTGACGTTCTTAGGAGTCGTGCTGGCGCTAGTCTTCTTCAGGTCTGGAGGTGTGGAGCAGGCACTCATCATGCTTCGGAGCCTTGGAGGTTTTGCGGGCCTCTCTCGGGGCATGTCGTTCCGAGTCTCGGATGCGGCATTGGTGCTGTTAGGGCTAGCCATCATCTTTCTGCTTCCGAATGTCTACAAGTGGATGGGCTACTTCGAGACTCCGGGCATTGCGGCACCTGGCAGAAACAAAGACCTTCAGCCCTCCCGGATCGCCTCATGGATGCCGACCCACTGGCGCTGGGCACCGTCGTTGGTTCACGGCGCGATCATTGGGGTTCTTGTGTGCTTCGCCTTGGTGAGAGTTTTCAGCGTACTTCCGACGCAATTTCTGTATTTCACTTTCTGATCCAAGGTGTCACCATGGAAACAACAACTCCAGCCAGTGACGGAAACTTTACTAAGTACTTAGCCGGATTACTGGGTGGGGGTATCCTCACGCTTGCTTGTCTTGGAGCCAGCCTCGGTCTCTTCGCTTGGAGCGGTCGCCTGGCTGCGCCCCCCATTACAAAAATCGAGTTCTTGGACGAGAAGCTGCGCTTCCTGCGAGACCACCGCGAGATCGATCCGTCTCTGATTGTCGTTGGATCATCGATAGCTTGGCGCCAGTTCGATGGTGAACCGTTCGCCGCACGGTTAGGACAGAACCGCGTTCTGAACGGGGCAACGGCATACCTGAAGGTCCATCAGACCCGCTTCCTGACCACGTTCTATATGGATCATTTCCGTCGGCTCCGGACGGTTGTCCTTATGTTCGGTCCGACGGATTTTGAGAATTGCACCTCGACGCAGGCCAACCTGTTCGATCCTGAAGAAGGCAGCCGCTACGTATTTGAGCACGCCTCGCCAGCATCCTTCTACATGCGATACTTTTCCCCAGCGCACTACCTGCTGCGCGCGAGCAATTATGATGAGCGCCAAGTTCCGTTGCTGGGCGACCTTTTCATGGATCGTTACGGCTCTGGGCCAATGCAGTGGACGCCGGAGATGATAAAGGGCCTCCGCTATGGCCAGCAGAGGCTCGACAATGCCTGCATAGCGAGCCTCTTGACCCTACTCGAGGAGATCAGGGCCAGGAACATTCGCCCAGTGGTCGTTTTCGCCCCCGTGCATCCAGAGTTTCGACGTCTTTATCCGGAATCGATTTTGCAGCTAAAGCAGGTCGTAGCCCAAGTGACGGCGGAGGGCGGTCAGAATGGCGACGTATTCGACATGATCAATGGCAACTTCCAGACGTCGGATTTCTTCGACGCGATTCACCTTCAATGGACAGCGGTGCAGAGATTTTCTAAGCAGCTTGCCGATCTCGTGCTGCCATTGCGGGCGGTAACGACCTCGGAGCCATTATCGATGGAACCACAAACCTCCATTGATTGATGCACCACACGACCTTCGCTCCATTGGCTTCCAGTCGCTGGCGATTTCAACAGCAGACTTGCAAAGGCTCTTGCCGGTGACGATTCCGAAACCCGCTGGACCGGTTTGGTTGCCTTGGCGGGCCGGCGGCTTAAATCTCTACAAACGATGAAGCCGGACCACGCCTTGTCGAAACTGGGGTCGTGCCTTGGCGTTCCTGATGGTGTGTCGGGGAGGCTGGCTATCCTCGGTAGTCCGACTCTAGATGCCGTAATGGGCCTGCCGCTCACGCAGTAGCGGAACGGGGTGGCTGTCCCTCAGAGTGATGGTGTTGAAACGGGGTCCGGGGTGATCGGCCGCAAGCATCATGAGGGACAGCCATGGACTACTATGCCGGAATTGACGTGTCTTTGGAACTCAGCAGCGTCTGCCTCCTCGATGCCTCAGGGCGGATCGTCCGCGAGGCGAAGGTCGCCAGCGAGCCTGAGGCGCTTGCCACCTTCCTCGCCAGCCTGAGCCTGCCGCTCACCCGCGTTGGCCTGGAGGCTGGCCCCCTGTCGCAGTGGCTGTATGCGGGCCTTGTGCAGGCCGGGCTCGAGGTGGTGCTGCTGGAGACCCGGCATGTGAAGGCGGCGCTCTCGGCCATGATCGTCAAGACCGACCGCCGCGATGCCCGCGGCATCGCCCAGTTGCCGCGCATGGGCTGGTTCCGCCCCGTCCACTGCAAGTCGCCGCCGGCCCAGGAGGTGCGGGCGCTGCTCATGGCCCGCAAGCAGCTGCAGGCCAAGATGCGCGATGTCGAGCTCAGCCTGCGTGGGCTGTTGCGCGGCTTCGGCCTGAAGGTGGGCGAGATCAGCAAGGGCCAGTTCGCCACGCGCGTGCGCACCCTCACGGCTGGTCATGGGATGCTGGAGAAGATCGCCGAGGCAATGCTGCGCGCCCGAGACGCGTTGCAAGCGGAGTTCGCCCGATTGCATCGGGCCATGCTGGCGGCAGTACCTGCGGACACTCAGGCCGTCAGACAGGATCTAGCTCATGCGATCGGTAGAGAGGCAGTCTAATACCGCGTCCTAGTGAGAGCGACTGGCCGCAGCCTCAAGTGCCTGAGATGTGACTCAACATGGCAAGCGAGGAGGTTTGCCATGTCCATCCCCGTCGCCCTCCGGCCTGATTACGATGATGTTCGCCTGCGCCAGCTTGCCTGCTCGAGCAAGGATGCCCCGCAGACCCGCCGCTTGCTGGCCCCGGCGGTGATCTATGAGGGCGGCTCCCGCACCCAGCGGCCGAGATCAGCGGAGTTAGCCTGCAGACCGTGCGTGACTGGGTTCTGCGCTTCAATGCCCGTGGATCCGATGGGCTCTTGGATGGCAAGGCGCCAGGCCAGCCCTCGACCTTAAGCGACGAGCATCGGCAGCGCCTGAGTGAGATGATTGAGACCGGCCCGATCCCGGCTAACCACGGGGTGGTCCGCTGGCGCCTGGCCGACCTGATACAGTGGCTCTGGGACGAGTACCGGATCCAGATCTCGAAGCAGACACTCAGCCGTGAGCTGCAGGCCCTGAACGTCCGTAAGCTCTCGGCCCGGCCGCGGCATCACGCCAAGAGCGACGCGGCCGTGGCGGCTTTTAAAAAACCATCGCGGATTTACCGTCCGCCTGTGGCCGTAGAAACGGGTTTGGCTCTAGGATGGTCGTGGAGGGGAGCGGCCGTAAGCTTTCTGGTGGCGTGAGACCCCGTTAAAAAACATGGTCC